>OMKS01000172.1_pt1 | contig 58378 bp, 57 predicted proteins | sample 1674721 | NCBI WGS metagenome assembly OMKS01 (sample SAMN06264996, study PRJEB25208) | sediment metagenome | isolation source: hot spring sediment | place: USA: California | collected 2014-09-02 | reverse complement strand
ATGCGGGCTGAAATATATTGTAGGGCTATCGCCCACAATATTATTTGTTTTTTATTTGGACTTTTTGAACAGAGCCTTTAATAAGAAAAGCAATAAAGAAAGTGTGTTAGAAAACAAAATATTTTAAATGAAAACTTCTTCTATTTTAGCAAGATGAGGAAAAAATGAATGAGAATGCAAATAGGAATAAAGCTTTAAAAGAAATAAGGAAAAATGCAAAAGAGGCCAATATCGTGAGATTACCAAGTATCTGCAGAAGGGGCTGTATTTTCTGCTATCGCAAACAAGGAGGAAAGCTTTTAGAACAGAGAGAGATTTGCTTACATCTAGAACCATATGAATTTAAACAATTTTTCAGTCATTTAAATTTTGATTCACAAATTCAGTTTTATGGGGCAGATATTTTTGATTATCCTAAGATATACGAAATTATCGAATTGTTAATAAATAAGGCTAGATCCGAGAATAAAGAAACAAGATTCGCAGCTATTTCTACTTTTGCCGATTTTGATGCTAAAAAGATTGATTTATTCAAATCTTATAACAAATTCTTTTTATTGATGAGTGTACTGACATTTGACACTGAATTTAAGAAATCAATAATGGGAGGGGGGTGGAGTGAAAAAAAAACAAGAATGCTAAAAAAAGTAATTTCAAGCGGCATCATACACACAGTTTTCATTTGGAATTTCGGGTCAATTGAGAGATTAAGGAAAGATTTTGAGATCTTTAAGGAATGTATCAAAGAGCTAAAGAAAAATCACCCAACTAAGAAAATCGAACTCCATTTGAATTATCCTTCAACTACTAAATATGCAACTTTAATTGCTAAAGAATACAATAATGAAGCCAGAAAAACTTGGAAAGAAGCAATAAATCTTATTAAGGAAATGTTCTTAGATGAAGAAGCCGTCTCCATTTCGACAGTAATAATAAATGATTTGGCAGATGAAGATACCCATCTAGATATGTATACTCCGAGGAAGGCTAATGTTTTTTCTTATAGAATAAAGAATGCTTTGAGTTTTCTAGGAAAAGAAGGAGTTGAACTTAATCGTGTAGGTTTTATTACTTCTTCTGCTTGCTATAGATATGCCTTGAACAAGTTTCCTGAGATAAACTGGATTTTAGCAAAGAACGAATACTTTGGAGGTGATGTGGTTTCAGCAGGCCTTTTAACTTTAGATGATATTGAAAAAGCAGTTGAGAAAAATAATAAATTTAAATATTACATAATGAGCAGTCTTGCTTTCCAGGAAGGAAAAGGAAAAAAAGACTTGTTAGGAAGAGAAATAAAGGATTTTGAAGAGAAAACAAATTCCAAGGTGTTTCTTTTCTGAGTTTGGTTTAAGCCTAAAGATTCAAATTATCTTGTCAGCTCAATGGTTATAGTCTTATTTGTGATTAAATCTCCTTCTTTAAAGACTTCTAAAGTTATGTCATGTTCTCCTGGGTTGACTCCGCCGCAGCCTGATGTGCAATAGGGTGTTTTAGATGAGAAGCTTAGCTGGTTATCCCCTTTATGCAGGATGTGCGTTTCTTCAACCTCGATGTAATTCCTGCTGTACGGCTTTATGCCCTTTACCACTGCTTTGACTTCGGATTCTTCAGGGCTTGCCACTGCTACTGTGAATGTTATGTCCTCCTGTGACGAGTAAACCTGCTTGTCTGAGATGAATGTGCTGATTTCAATGGCTTCCGGGACATTTTCAACCTGCAGGCTTACTGCCTGGCAGCCGGTAAGTAACAGCGCTAAAAGGATAAATGCAACTTTCATTAAAAAATAACATTGCGAGTAGTTAATAAATCTTTGGGAACTTTAAAAACAAAATACCTACCTGCCTGTAAGCTCTTTAAAATATATAGCCCTCGCACATGCAACTCCCCGCATACCTGCAGCAATAATTCCCTGGCTCATACCTGCTCCATCTCCGATAGCATAAAGATTTGGCTTGCTTGTTTCAAATGTCCTAATGACATCAACTTTTTTCATCCACCATTCAACAAAAGGAGCATAAATCAGGTTTTCACCAAGTCCAAAACCTGGAAGAACCTTATCCACTTGTTTGATGAATCTCGACAGCCGATCTGCAAACCTAACAGAATAAAGATGGCCCAGGTCTGCACATCTACAATCATTTAAAGTGGGAGCAATCGCAAGATTCTTAAGCGCTTTCTGGTCTGTTTCCTTGAATTCAAACAGGTCTTTTACTGTCTGGACAACGGGCCTTCCCTTTCCAAAGGAATTAACCTGTTCAACAAATCTTCTAGAGTGCTGGAACGGAACAGTCCATTGTGGCAGGTTAATCTTTGTCACTATATTAAATGCTGCGTTGTCTGACTCTGCTGTTTCAAGATAACTGCCCTCAACCAACTTCAAGCCGTTATAATCGGCAATCACGACTCTTCTTTTGTCTGAAAAGCAATGCGTTTTTACATAATCTCCATTATCAAAAACCATGCTTATTTTAGGATTGTCTGTCAGTTTTGCAAGCTCAGCAGTAATCTCTCTCGGAAACTCAAGCCGCACCCCTAGATAAAGGGGATTGTTTATCGATCTGATACCTAGGTTTTCGCATTGGCTATAGAACCAGTTCGCACCGATTTTCCCGGGTGCTGCGATAAGGTATCGTGAACTGAACTTCTCCTTGCCTGCTGTGATGCTCAACTGTCCATTTGCTGAGATGCTGCTAACCTCTGTACCAAACCTAAACTGGATTCCTCTTTCTCTTAAACGTTTTTCTAGGTTTTTTACTTTGCTTATCCTATCCTTTAGCCCAACTCTAACTACATCATAAAATTTAAAATCTAGCCCGTACCTATTGAACAGCTCTCTGCATTCTAATATGTCTGTGCTTTTTCTTGACTCTGTGGTAATTTGCTGGTCGTCCATAGATAGCATCTCAACAACCCGTTGCATAAATTCAGCTGTTTCGTCGGTATTATAAAATTTTGAGATGTCTCCTCCAACTGTCGGGTCCAGACACAGCTTGCCGTATGAATATAATCCTGCCCCTCCAGAACCATGAGTTATATTGCATACTGAGTGATCTGCGCATAACCTCTCAAGTGAAGAGCAGTCTCTTTCTTCAATAGACTTCCCTTTATCAATTAGCAGAATGGACAAATCTGAAATTGAGGAAAACTCAAACGCTGCTGCCAAACCTGCAGGCCCAGCACCAACAATAACAACATCATAATCTGGTTTCATAAAGCTTAGTAAAGGATAACTCCTTTTTAAATGTTGCCCTTGGAGAGGAGTAACTAGCAGGTGCTGAGAAAGCTTAATTTAAAAAATAAAAGAAACTCAAAAATTCCTTTCAAGAAGTGGAGCTAACTCAAGCGAGATGATCTTATCTAGCGAATACTGCGCCCTGTCGCTGATTTGCAGGTCGCTATTGTTTAGCACAGAATCCAGGACACTTAAAAGCCTGTTAGGATTGCTATCTCGAGTAGAGAGAAAAAGCGTGGCTTGATTGTTAGGTTCCTTAGGTGATTCTAGCCTTAAACAGCTAAATATGTCCTTTCCAAAGAGCTGTTGCCGCAGGCTGCTTTTATACTTTAGTTCTGTATTGAATTCCGAAATCCCCTTAAAGGTTGTGGTTATTTTCCTGATGCCTCTATCTGAGCTGTATTGATCTTCCAGAATTTATTTTAAGCCCAACATTCCTGATTGGGTTTCGCTAATAGAAGCAGCTCTAAATATGTAGAAGAGACTATTAAGGATTTTCTTCTTTGAATCTAATTCATAGCTTATGTAAATCAGTTCCATGTTTTAAATGTGCAATTACCTAAAACTTATAAATGTATCTTGACTAAAAAACAAACTAAAACAGCGGAAACATTTTTTTTCAAATAAATAATAAAGGCTGAAGTATTTTCCTTTTTCACAATGAGACTGCTTTTTGTATGCAACCAGGGAAAGCACAAAAGCAGGACTGCTGCTAATCTCTTTAAAGACAAAGATGAAACTAGGTATGCCGGGCTGTTCAGCCTAACGCCTGTATCCAAAAAAGATGTTGATTGGGCAGAGTTAATTATTGTGATGGAAGATTTTCAGCAGGATGAGCTGCAGCAAAGGTTTCCGGATGAATGCCTTAAGAAGAGAATTGCCAGTCTTGGAATTCCGGACATTTACTATTTTGGCCAGCCAGAACTGGTAAAGCTGATTAAGGAAAAGATGAAAAAACTTAAATCAGAATTATAGAAAGTTATTTTTCTGGGTATGACTCCTGTATCAGCTTTTTGTGATTAAGTAAAAGTTCCCTGATTGGTGCTATTAGCTTAATCAGCTCTTCAGACATTCCTGACTTAAGGTCTATGGAGGAAAGCTTCCTGTCTCTGAAGTCCTGCTCCAATTCCTCATAGGACTTGTAGGAAACATTGCCTCCATATTTTTCCGGCCTGCTGATTTGGAAGTTTCTTTTTTCCTCCTCAAGGAATTTAAATATTACAAATTTTGCCATTGCAAGCAGGCCGTTATCCTCAACCACGCCATCTTCAGAGTAAGCCTTGTTAATCTTTCTTCCTATTTCCTTGTCGGAATCTTCAAAGTCTATCTTGGAGTTAGGGTCGCTGCTGCTCATCTTGCCGCCTTGTCCAAGGCCTGGCACCATTGGATTCATTAAATGAATACTTTTATTATGGCCTACTTTTGGAAGGAATTCACGGGCAAACATAAAAATTTTTCTTTGGTCTACTCCCCCAAACTGGGCATCTGCACCTAAATATACTTCATCCAGGGCTTGCAGTATTGGGTAAACCAAGCTGCTCATCTTTGGGTTTTCCATCTGCTTTACTACCTCTGCGCCTGCCTTCTGTGTATCTTTCACTGTGGAAAGGGCTGCAATCTTATACATGTCAAGCGTGTATTTTTCCTGAAGCTGGAAGTCTGTGCCTTTAATGAATTTCAGCTTTTCAAGAGGGACATTAACTCTTTTAAGCATTTCTTTGATTACAAGCTGGTAAAATTCTGTCCTTTTCTCAAGGAGTTCCCAGTTTGTCTTCATGTTGTCCAGGTAGGCATGAAGGTTTGCAAAGAGGATTGTGACTTCTGAGCCGGCATTCAGCAGGTCAGCTATCTTAAACATAGGTACAAAGTAGCCAACATGAGGCTTGCCTGTTGTTGCTGCGCCCCAATATACCTTAAGGCTTCGCTTTTTTAGGATTTCGAGAAGCTCTTCTTCTCCGACAACTTCCTGCAGGTCTCTTACTATCAGCTGTTTTTTTTCTTCCGGGCTCATTTTAACACCTGTTAAGATTGGCTGATTTAAAGAGTTTTTGCTTTTTTAATAGAATCAAACAACCAGCCCCAGAAGCATCACAAGCACAATACCCGCAATAAGTGCAAAGATTGTTGCGTGGCTCCATTCTTTTCTAGCCTTGCTGCAGGCGCTTGGAATCAGCTCGTCTGCTGATATGTAAATCATAAGGCCTGCTGTGGCTGCAAGAATGATTCCAACCAAAGTTGGGCTGAGCACGCCAAAAGCGAAATAAGCTACTATAAAGCCAACCAAAATTGGAATTGCGGTCATAGATGAAACAAGAAAAGACTTTAGCTTTTTCTTTGTGCAGAAATAGAAAGGGGCGCTTGTGCAGATGCCTTCTGCTATGTTATGGATTGCTATTGAAAGTGCAATTATAAGCGCTGTCCTGAAGTCTGTAACCCTGCCAATTGCAATTGCCATACCCTCAGGAAAGTTGTGCAGGAAGATTCCGAGTATTAGGTATATTGAAGTCTTTTTTAGCCGTAAACCCTGCTCCTGGCTGCATAATTCTGGGTGAATATGCGGAATAAGCTTATCTAAAGCATACATAACCATCGAACCGAAGATGATTCCAACTACTGCAAGAAAAACCCCGGAAAGCTCCACAGATTCAGGAATTAGCTCAAGGAAGGAAACTGCAAGCATAACCCCAGCTGCAAAAGCAAGCATTAAGTGAATAAAGCTAGAGGTTGGCTTTTTTATAACGCCAATTAGAGAGCCAATCACTGGCCCGAGTACACTTATTATAAGCACTATAAAAATAGGTGTCATTGATGAGAGCAGAAATAAATTGCTTAATAAAATTACTCTTTTTAGAAAATAGTAAAGATTTAAAAGCAACCTCAAAATCCTTGTGGATATGAAAACGAACGGAATAAAATTAAAGCCAGAGTTTGAAAGGGCTCTGCTGGACCTGGGCTTCGATGAATTCACAGAGATTCAGGAGAAGTCCATACCAATGATTCAGAATGGGGAAGACTTAATAGGGCTTTCCTTCACAGGATCGGGGAAAACCGCTGCTTTTGGGTTTCCTACTCTTGAAAAGGTTGTGCCTGGTGAAGGCATCCAGCTGCTTGTTATACTGCCCACAAGAGAATTGTGCAACCAGGTTACAAGAGAGTTTAAGAAATTTACAAAGTACAAAAAAATGCAGATTGTGGATGTTTATGGAGGGGTTTCAATAATGCCCCAGATTCGCAATCTTGAAAGGGCTGATGTTGTGCTCGGAACACCGGGCAGGCTATTAGACCATCTTTCCAGAGGCACCATGGACTTAAGCAAGGTAAAGATGCTTGTGCTTGACGAAGCCGACAAGATGTTCGAGATGGGATTCATTGATGATATTAAGAGAATTATATCGAGAATTCCGGAAAACAGCCAGAAATTGCTTTTTAGCGCCACCATGCCTACTGCAATAATGGATATTGTTGATGCTTACATGAACCATCCAAAAAAGGTAAGGATGCAGAGCCATGTTGAGGAGGGCAAGCTTGCCCAGTTTTACTATGATGTGAGCAGGCGGGAGAAGTTCTCACTTCTCGTGCATATACTTAAAGAGCATGCTGATGGGCTTACTATCGTCTTCTGCGGAACGAGGCATCTTGTTGACTCTGTAAACAGGAACCTGCTTAACCAATCCATAAAATCAAAAGCGCTTCATGGGGGAATAACCCAACATGTAAGGAAACAGGTGATGGATGCGTTTCACAGAAAAGAGCTTTCTGTGCTTGTTGCAACTGATGTAGCTGCAAGAGGGCTTGACATCAAGGATGTTACGCTTATTATAAACTACAGCCTGCCTAAAACCGCATTGGAGTATGTGCACAGGATTGGCAGGACAGCAAGGGCAGGAGAGCAGGGAAAGGTAATCTCTTTGGTTTCTGATGATGACTATGAGAACTTTGCAAGGATTCTTGAGGACAGGTCGCTTTCTGTGGAAAGGCTTGAGACTCCTAAAGTGAAACCGCTCCAGTTCTCAAGACCACAGCAGAGAGGCAGGCCTTTTCAGCAGGGAAACAGGGGTTTTAACAGAAACAGGGGAAACAGGCAGAGAAGATAACCACAAGGTTTATAAAGAAACCCAAATACGCTTTTATAGAGCATAACCGAATTCTCTAAGAACTCTTTTATGCTAAAACGGAGGAAAAAAAATGGGAGATTTTAACAGAGGTGGCTTCCGAGGAAATAATTTCGGGCCACGAGAAATGCACAAGGCAGTCTGCTCAGAGTGTGGACAGGAATGCGAAGTTCCTTTTAAGCCAACTGAAGGCAAGCCAGTGTACTGCAAAGAGTGCTACTCGAAAAGAAGAAGGTTCTGATTCTTTTTTAGCTAGTTCAAGCGTTTGAGTTTTTTTTGTTTTTTATTATTAAATTTTGTTATTCATAATCTTCAAAATCCTCGAATAATAAGAAGTCAATATCATCAGATAAATCTGGGCTTATCTCGCACGCGAGTTTATTGAATACAAGCCTCATATTATATTTTTCTGACAGCTTTTCTATTACTGGCTCAAGCTCTTTCTGGAACCGTAGCTCTTCCATCTTTAGGATGCAAACCAATCTATTATTATCTTTTGGGTCAGCATCTATCAGCATGTCACCAATATGAAGGCTTTCATTAGCTAGCTCACCTAATTCAGTGTCGGAAAAAGCGACATAAATATCCTTAAAAAGTCTGATTTGAGTTGTGGATGAGCCAGAAGAGCCACCATATGTTGATGAATTAGAGGAATAGCCCATCTCTGAAAGGTCTCTTAAGAAAAGTTTTGTCGAATTGGTATATGTTTCTGCTGGTGTTCGGTTCATCATTTCGCAAAGGTTACAGGTTGTATTTAAGCTTTTTGAGAATTGATTCTACCAAAATTCTACTAAAAAAGAAGATTTATAACTTAAAAGAACACAGGAAGCAGAATGCGAGCAAGAAAAACAAAAATCATTGCAACTGTAGGCCCTGCAAGCTTAGGAAATAACGTTCTGAAAACCATTATAAGAGAGGGTGCTGACATCATAAGGTTTAATTCTGCTTACGGGACAAAGAGGCAATACAAAGCACTAACAGATGAAATAAAGAAAGAAAACAAGAGAAGAAAAAACAAAGTCCTGCTATTGTTTGACCTGAAGCCTGGCAAATGGGAGATTTTTGAGGGAATGGTGATTCCCGATATTGTTGCTGTATCCTTTGTTGAAACTGCTTCTCAGGCAATAAAGACAAGGAAAATGTTTTCTGAAGGCACTATGATTATTTCAAAGATTGAGTGCAAAAAAGGGGTAAAAAGCTTTGATAAGATTCTGGACGCATCCGATGGCATTATGGTGGGCAGGGGAGACCTGGGAGAGTCTGTCAGCCTAGAAATGCTTCCCTGCATCCAGAAGATGCTTACAAGAAAAACAATAGAAAACGGCAAATTTCTCGTTATAGCTACTGAAATGCTTCTTTCCATGGTAAAAAGCCCAACACCTACAAGGGCTGAGGTTTCTGATGTTGGGAATGCTGTATTTGATGGTGCTTCTGCTGTGATGCTCTCTGAAGAGACAGCCATAGGCAAATACCCTATTGAAGCTGTAAGGGTAATGCGCTCTGTAGTTGAATCTAGTGAATCATGTAGTTTTATAGGAGGAGAAAATAAATGAGCTTTTTTGAATATGTCTTGAGCCTATTTCAAAGAAATGAGCCACATCCTGATATTATTGAACTTTACTCTGAAATCAATGAAAAAGCCCATAAGAATGGAGATGAATTAAAAAAAATAAGAAAACTTCAGAACGAGATTGTTGATAAAAAGATGGTTGCTAAGATTAAGCGCGGAAAAGCTGGCCCTACTGGCTTCCTTCACAAAGAAAAGGGAGACTTTCTTGATGATGTCATTAAAAATAGAGAAGCAGGGCTTATTTATGCCTTGACTAAGCTTGAAAAAGAGAGTGAAAGAAGATTCTTTCATGCAGAAAACCTTAATAAAAACAGGCCTGTAAGTGAGATAGAGAAACAGGAGCTTAAGCGGATTCTAAAGCTACTGAAAGACATAGAGAAAGTGATTGCTGGCTCTGACAAAATAATTGAGAATTTCCTTTATAAAAAAGAGAATGAGAGAGATACTCTTGCAAAGCTCAATGCAATGATTGCAGAAGTAGGCAAGCTTTCTAAAGATTTTCATGACTCTGAGAAAAAGCAGGAAAAAGCAGCAAAGGAGGCTGTTTCTTTAAAACTAGTGCCTTTAGTAGTCAAAGTGCATAAAGCTAAAGGCAATTGTGTGAGAATGAGCAAAGAGCAACTGTCCGAGTTCCAGAGAGAAGCTGAGATTATAAATAGCTGGGAGGACCCACGCTACAGAGTTCTATTCAGGAGATGGTGGAGAAAAACCCAGGAGCCAGAAATAGACCTGAACACAGACTTAAAAGAGCCCCATATAAATTCAACCGTCATAATCCATGGAAAGAAGAAAGAGATTCACTTAATTGCAGCTTAAACTTTACCGACATAGCCAAGAATTTCTGATTCTCCGATAAGATGAATTTTTTTAGATAGTTCATTCAAGATATTTTCAAAATCGTTGTAGCAGCTGGGATGCTCAGAACGCAGCGCTGTGTCTTTTATTTCTTTAGGGATATACAAGCTGTTTCTTAATTCTGAAGCTTTCTCCAGTGAAACCTTTGTAGCGCCTCTCGGCCCTGCTCTTCCTGTTGCATGTGGAAAAGAATTGTATTCGGGTGGAGTATCTTCATTTAGAGTATAAAAAAGAATCATTCTTCCAAGGCTGGCAGGAAAAACCCCCAATTCACCCGGGTTTAGCTTTACAACTCCTTTTCTATATACAACCTTATCATCAGCATCAATAGACTCAACAGCATTGTGGTTCCAGTTTCCCAAGAGCTGATAGCTCGCGCCAAGCTTTTCAAGAAGGCTTGAACCAAGCATCTCTCTGAATTCTTCAGCATCACGCTGCTTTTGAACGGCTTCATCAATGCTTGTCGGCAATTCGGGATTATAGCTTTTTACATCTGTATGTAAAAGCATGATGTTATGGCTTTTGTAGTCTTCGCTAAGAGACTTTATTCCAGAGCAGAAATCTACAAAATGATTTCCCCTGCCTAGTCTCTTTTTTCCTTTTAATTCACCTAAAACATTATCAGCGGCTGCTTTAATATCAAGAGGCTCAGTAATAAATGCAGTCATACCGCACCCTACATCATCATGAAGTATTTGGGAAATATACTTATGCTTATGATTTCTTGTATCAAAAACCCATATCGTGCTGTTGGGAATATCATAAGAGCCTCTCCTTTTTACTTCGCTGTCAGGAAAAAGTATCAGCTCTGAAAGCCCTGTAAAATCAGGAGGCCTGTAAAAAGTGTTGTTATAATTCTTTATTTTTGGTTTCATACATGGAAAAGGAAATAAGACCAGTATTTAAAGGTTACTATTGGGAAGTGACACTCGGGAGAAAGAGAAGCAAAAAGTTTTAAAACAAAGGGTTTTGCTCAGTTAAATGCGCCGGCGTAGTTTAGCCTGGTTAGAGCGCCAGACTCATAAGATTTGAGTGTTGAGCCATGTGCAATGATAAAACGCTCTGCTGAGGCATCTGGAAGTCGGGGGTTCAATTCCCCCCGCCGGCAGCTTTTTTTGTAATTTATTGTCCATTTTGCCTGCTTAAAATGAAATTCAGGATAGCTGCAGTTCAATTCAGGATAAACAGGAATTCTATTGAGAAAAACCTAAAAAAGATGGAGGGCTTTCTTAAGAATGCTTCTGGCAAAGCGGACGTTATTGTTTTTCCGGAATGTTTTCTCACAGGTGGCTTAAGCATGGAAGAGTGCCTAAAAAATGCTGACTCAAAAGGCAGGCTTAGAAAGGCATTTCAGAATCTCGCGCTAAAGTATAATATTGACATTGTTGCTGGCTCGATAATTGAGGAGAAGAATCAGGAGTTCTTTAATGCCTGCTATTATGTTGAGAGCAGCGGAAAACTTCTCGGAAGATATAAGAAAATAAACCTCTGGCTTAGCGAGAGAGGAAAGCTTTCTCCTGGAAGCCAGGCCTGTGTTTTTAACACAAAATTCGGAAGAGCCGGGCTTGCCCTATGCTGGGACTTAATGTTTCCTGAGCTATTCCTTAAGATGAGAAAGAAAGGTGTGGAGATTGTTTACTGCCCAAGCCTATGGTTCAGCGGGAAGAAATTCCCTGCACATAAAAGGCACAACCAAAATGCTGCTTATGAATATGTTAACTCGTTATGCAAAGCAAGAGCTTTGGAAAACAACTTTATTCTTGTATATGCAAACGCTGTGGGAAAGGTAAATCTTTCTGATGGCAGCCAAGATGAATGTATTGGCAGGACTCAGATTATAGCCCCGATAAGGATGGTTTTGGGCAAGCTTGGAGATAAGGAGGAAATGCTTATTGAAGAGATAGACACAGAAATCCTTAAGGAAGCTGAAAAAGCTTACGGCCTGGGTTTGAATTTTAAAGATAAAAACTAAGCAATACTTATCTGAACTGTTTTTGTTAGGTCAAAGCCTCTTCTGCATAATCTTGCTTGCACATACCACCTAGTTTTTGAGTGAGCGCCCAACAAGTCAAATAATGCCGCTCTTGCTACATTGCCAAGTGTTACTTCAGGCGCTTCGCCTTTAGAAAAGAACTCTTCCGGAATCTTAATATCAAAGCTATAGCTGAAGGGCTTGCCTGCGGGATAATTTTTTTCTCCATCAAGAGGCTGCTTAAAGTCAAATACAATACTTGGTGACCTAAATGCGTTGCTTCTTCCACTCATCACAACTGAAGTGGCAATTCCATATAGCCTTACAACAAGCTGCTTTGCCATTAAAGGCTTTTTCAGGGTTAGCTTGACTGTCCCTTTAATTGAGTCTTCCTTCGTAAAGGTATACTTCTCCAGGTTTATCGCCAGTTTTCCATTTGAAAAGGGAAACATAATACTCACCAGAAAACCCTAGACACCATAAGTTTATAAAAATTCCCAAAATGAAAGATGAAGAAAGTGATGCCTTAAGAGAAAAGTTATTTTTTGACATGATTTAAGAGTCTTGGTTAATATTTACGTTTATCAGGATATGACCTAGCTTCTTTAATTCTGATTCAGATATAGGAGAGAATTCATAATTATTATTTAAATGCAAGTAAGCCTTCATTACCCCACTGCAAAGTTGATTATTTTTCAATGAGCATTCGTTGCAGGCTGAATGATAAACTTGTGCCCTGTATTCATCAACAAATTCCTTCCAGGTTTTTTTCTCAACTGCTGAGGCCTGTTCTTGATTTTTACTCAATTTATATGTATAAAACCGATTAAAAAATGCAATGCTTTTTCTATCAGCAAAATGATTAAGCTGATCTTCTGAAAAGATGCACAAAGGAACATAATCGAAGCGAAAAAAGAAATTATCTAACATAGACAAATTCAATATAATTTTTTTAGTTTCCTCAAAACTTACAAAAACATCTTTAAAAACTTCGTGTTGAGAGATTGTCACCAGAAACAGGTTGACCTTAAGGTAATTCAAATTAAAATTTTTCTTAATAAAAGAAGGCAAGTTAATAATATCATCCTTATTCTGATTTAGAATAATTGTGCTGATTTCAACATTTTGATTCTCATTCTTATGAATAAAATATTCCTTTAAGCCTTTTACAACTTTCTCAAATGCCCCAGGATTGCCAACACAAATATCATGAACTTCGGAACAAGTTCCATATAAGGGTATTACAAGATTATGAATGCCTGTATTTGCAAGTTGCCTTGCAAAACCGTCTTCTGCGAGTGAATTTCCTGGATCAAGCAAAGTAATCCTTTCGAAATAAGGCCGGATTGATTTTAGATACCTTATTATATTATGGTATCTTAGTGGCTCAGGACCACTAATATCGATCTTTTTTACTTTATTTTTTATGAAATGCTTTGTATCATTAAACAAGATTTCTTCATCCTTTTCTGTTACAAACAGCTTTTTTTTATCCTTGAACTTAGAGCCACAAAAAACACAGTTATTTTCACAATCAAGGAAATTAAAGAGTATGCTTCCAAATTCATCTTTTTTCTCTTCCATTTGTAAGCTAAAAAAGAGCCGCAAGCTAGTTAAATATTTTTCTAAATCAGATTAACAAAAATTAAAAAAAGATAAAAAATCAATAATCCTCGCATTTAAGCTGGTAATAAGCCCTGGGATGATCGCATGAAGGGCATTTCTCGGGTGCTTCCTCGCCATAATGCACATAGCCGCATTCCCTGCAAACCCACCATACTTTTTTGCCTTTTTTGAAGAGGGTGCCTGCTTCCAACTGCTCCAGAAGCTTTGTAAACCTCTCCTCGTGGTGCTTTTCTGCTATGGCTATGTTTCTGAGCCTTTCTGCTATACCTGAAAAACCTTCTTTCTCAGCGATGTCCGCAAAACCTGGGTACATCTTTGTGTGCTCGTGGTTTTCTCCTGCGATTGCTGCTTTCAGGTTTTGGATTGTGCTGCCTAATACTGTTGGCGCCGAGGCCTCAACCTGAACTTCATCAATGGACTCGCTGCTCTTTTCCTTAAGTTGGTTTATCAGCCTGAACAGCCATTTCGCATGCTCTTTTTCGTTCTCTGCAGTAATCTGGAAAATCTCAGAGATTATCTCATATCCTTCTTTTTTTGCCTGCTTGGCATAAAAGGTGTACCTGTTTCTTGCCTGGCTTTCACCTATAAAGGCTGCAGCCAGGTTTTTTATGGTTTCTTTCATTTTGTTTTCCTCCATAAAAGAGAAAAGCCTTGGTTTTTTTATAATTTGTTATAATCAGCCAGAAACAAAAAGCAAAAATGCTAAGGGATAGATTAACCTGCCAACATGGCTATTCTTAACCAAAGCCCCCCCAGCATCAGCAAAAATTAAAGCCCTCTTTCTTTATCTCATCTATCAGATAGTGTATTTTCTTCTGCTCGATGCCATGCCTTTCTATGTCATCAACGAATTCGTCCAGATCCTTAAGGTTTTTGTGCACAGTCTCTATAAGGAAGTCCCAGTCATTGTTTATTTTAAACACTGAGTTCACATTTGGGTGCACCAGAAGGTGCCTTCTTAGAGTCTCCTTTCCATTCTTGCCTGCCTTAATCAAAATGCAGGCATGTGCACTGTACCCAAGGGCGTTGAAGTCCAACAGGATTGTGTTTTTCTTAATCACTCCATCCTGCAGCATTTTCAGCATGTCAAACAATGTTGACACAGGGATTCTAGTTTTTTTACTGATTTCTGTCAGTTTTCGCCTGGAATCCTCTCGCAAATGCAAGAGAAGGCTTAATGCCTTATCATTTATTGCATATGCCATCCTACCTTTTGAAGCACTTATAAATATAAACTGTCTTTAAGAAAAAAACCTGAACCGTTCAGGGATTCCTGAAACAAAATGCTTAAATATGTGCTTTGTTTATATACTCTGGCCTAAATGAATAAAAAAGAGCTTTCAATTTTGAGCCTGTTTCAGAAATCCCCTGAAAGAGAGCTCCCCACTTCGGAGATTGTAAAGCTGGTTGAGCCTGATTACAGCAAAGTTGAAAATACCTTAACAAGCCCTATAAAAAACACGGAGTTAATTAAGCAGGCAAAGCAGCTTAACGCCAAGCTCCACCGAAAGATTCTTTACTACCTTAACAAGCTAAGCAATGAGGGAATACTGGAAATTTCAAGGGAAGGGGCAAAAGGTGAAAAGTATTTTGTTCTTGCTGTAAACCCTGAGGAAATCAGCTTTGCCAGCCAAGTCCAGAAATCATCTATTTATGTTCCGTCCAAAAGCCTTTCGGTTTCTCTTGAAGGATACGAAAAACAAGGAATAATATTCCGACTGGATGAAAATAAATGGATTGAGAGAATCAATTCTATACTTCTTGATGCAAGCTATTTCAAAAAAGACCTAAATAAGCTAAGAAGGTTTGTAGATATGTGCCTTCCTTTTGTTAATGATGTAATTTCTATAAGCAAATGTGAGGAATTCCTTGAACAGGCTGACCAGGTCTTTCTTATGCTTTCAAAAATGCATGGAAAATGCAGTGACCATGACAAAAGGCTCTCTTTTTGTGTTGATATAAGCAAAATTAACAATGAGAAAGCCTTGCTTGAACTGATTTCTGAATCACACAAAAATAACTGGGAGAACTTTACCATGGTCCTGGAGGTTAATGCAAAAGACATCCAGGAGCACTCTGTGCTCTTTGAGAGGATTCTGGAGATGTACTCAAATAACAATAAAATAATTTATTTTAAGAACAATGCTCTTACTGATGTGCCATATCTTGTTGGTAAGTCAGGAGTTTACACTTTTCAGGAGCATGAGTGGAAAGATGTTTCTGACGACTTAGGGAACGATTTGTACGGGCTTGCGTGCTCGCAAAGCACAGTGATGATTGACCTGGAAAGGTTTTTTGAGAAGATGGGGGAAAGCGAAGAAGTGTTCATTGAATTCCTGCAGAAGATTGCTTCTTCTCTTCTTGAGGTAAACTCAATCCAAAGAAGAAAGTCAGAAGAATTATTTACAAATCTTATAAAGCTTGACAAGGAGAAAATAAAGCATTTCTTTTCTCTCTCAAAAAACTATATTAGGTTCTGGAACTATGGCTGGAAGAAGATTGACTTCAACCAGGATTATCTAACAGAGCTGATAAGGGAATCTAAAAGGCAGGTTGATAAATTCTGCATTTTCGAGGAAACTATTTACAAAAGCTGCGGGATGCCTACGCGATTCAGAATCGCTTTTTCTTCTGCATTCCACAACTATATCAAGGATAAATTTACAGCTCCAACCTACATTAGGGTTTCAGTAGGTGGGCTAAATGACCTGTTTTCAGAGAAGATGAAACAGATTATTTACATTAAAGAAAGCCTATTCAGAATCTTTGATGGAGGCGATGTTATGAGCTTCCACTGCAAAGGCGAAACCAAGCCCGCAGAACTGCTAAGGGAAGTCAGCTTTATACTTAATTCGTGCAGGATTAACCTTTTCAGGCTTAAGTTCATTGGAAGAAAGGAAAGAAACCTTAATCTCCAGAGTTATATAAAATGATTATTGAGGGAGAAACCATATATGGAGTCTGGAGAGAATCGCTGAAACATGTAATTGAGAACGGAATTGACTTTAGGGACGAAAACTCAAGGATATGCAGAGAAGTATTTAACCTGAACCAGGTTATTAACAAGCCTTGGGAAGATACCACTAAATGCATTTCCATACTCAGCAGGTTTAAGGAATGGAAGTTCCCTCCCGCAGAAGAGATTGCTGCAATTATGATTTCCAAGAAGCTCGCTCCCGAATACTCGTACAGCTATGGCCCAAGGCTCTTTAACTTTCAGGGAAGAATTAACCAGATTGATAACTTTATTGTGCCTCTTCTCAAGAAAAACCCAAACTCCAGAAGGGCTACAGTTGTCCTTTGGGACCATTTTGAGGATGTTAACCCAGCAAAAAGGGACATACCAAGCTTAATTATGATTGATTTCAAGATCAGGGAAAACAGAATTAACACTTCGGCTGTTATACGCTCAAATGACCTCTTCTTTGGATGGTCTGCTAATGTGTACCAATTGTTTGTTCTTTCAGAATATGTAAGAAAAGAGATTGGATGCGACAGGGGACTTATTAACACAATATCTATTTCTGCTCATCTGTTTGAAGACCAGTTTGAGTTTATAAGAAAGATACTTAAGGAGAAATAAAAAGCTTTTAAAGCCCTGTGCATAACCTGGTTTGTATGAACTTTGAAAGGCTTGAAAGGATAGATGAATATGACAGATATACTGATTTTGCATTCAAGAAGGCCAAGGAAAGAGCCCTGCAACTTAACAACACCCTTAAAACAAAAGAGCCTGTGCAGAAAGCGAGAATAATAGTAAAGGAGAGAATGCTTTGCATTGATGATGCCCTGAATAAGATTGCAAAAAGGATTGAGAGCAGTTACCCTTCTTATGAGAGCCTGCCTGTATTTTATCAGGAACTGATGAAGTGCTTTTTTGAGCCTGCCCAGTATAGGACAGCAGCGTCTTCCCTAACATGGGCAAGTGAAAGGGTTAGTGAGCTTAGAAAAGAAAGCCTTGACAAGATAAAAACTGCAAAAACAAAAGGAGAAATAAATAAAATAAGGGCTAACTTCTATGGGAAGAGTGCATCTTTCTTAAGGCAGGTAAGAAAACAGCTTGAGTTCCTTGAGCAGGCAAGAAAAACCATGAAATCGTTTCCTGACATAAAGGAAGGCCTGTTTACTGTTGTGATAACTGGCTTTCCCAATGCAGGCAAGTCCACGCTTCTTAAGAGATTAACAGGGAGCAATGTTGAGATAAACAGCTACCCATTCACAACAAAAAGGCTTCTCTGCGGAAACATTGAAGAAGGGCTTCTTAAAGTTCAGATGATTGATGCACCCGGGTCTCTTAATAGAAAGAAAAAGAATCAAATTGAGGTTCAGGCAGAGGTTGCATTAACCCATGCTGCGCAGCTGGTTGTCTTTGTCTTTGACTTAACTGAAGAGTATCCAATAGAAGACCAGAAAAAGCTTTACAGAAAAACATTGAGGCTTGGAAAGCAGGTGCTGGTTTATTTCAGCAAGCCTGATATTATTGGAGAAGGGAAAATTAAAGAATTCATAAAGTCAGAAAAGCTAAGCAAAAAAGGCACTTTTTATGACGTAAATTCACTCAGAGAAAGAATAGTAGAGATTGCAAGAAAAAGCCAGAAGAAGCCCAAAGAACATAAAAAGAATATTGGCTAAAAAGGAAAGAATCTTACCTAGGCTTTTTTCTGGCTGACTTTTTCGCTGTTGGCTTTTTTGTTGGCTTTGCTTTTACTACTGGCTTCTTTTTTGCTGTCCTTTTTCTTTTTGCCTTCTCTTCTTTCATATACAGGGTTCTTGTTGGGAAGGGTATTCCGATGCCTTCCCTGTTCAAAGCCTTGTAAATCCTTTCAGTCAACTCGAGCCTTGAGAGGTACCTGTCTCTTATGCTCTCAAGCCAGAACCTTGCATCAAAATCCAGGGAAAAATCTGACATACTATTGAAGACAACGCTTGGCTCTGGGTCTTTGAGGGCTTTTTTTATCTTTTTAATCTCTCCAAGCACAACCTTCTTTACTTGGTCTATATCTGAGCCGTATTCAACAGAAAAGGGCACAACTGCCCTGGATTTCATGTCTGGCTGGTAATAGTTTTGGATTACTTCATTTGCAAGGATACCATTTGGAATAATGAAAACCTCATTGTCCCATGTCTTAATTCTCGTGCTCCTAAGGCCAACATCATAAACAATGCCCATTATGCTTTTAGAAGGCAAATTTACCATATCCCCAACCTTAAAAACCTTATCAGCTGTAAGGGCAATCCCCCCGAAGATGTTGCTTAGTGAGTCTTTTGCTGCGAGGCTTATTGCAAGGCCAGCAATTCCCAAGCCACCCAGGATTGGCCTCACGTCAACTCCGAGGTTAACCATTACAACAATGATAGCTATAATTAAAAAGGTAATTCTTGAGAGCCTGTGAAACAAGGGACTGAAAGACTGAGAAACAGACTTTACCTCTTCTTCAGCAGCAATCAGCTTCCTAGAAATAAGGTTGCTCCAATGCTCAATAAAAAAGTCAAAAAGCTTGGATACAGCATCAAAGGTCACAAAGATAAAGAGAACCATAACAACCTTGTTAATAATCTCTAGATGAAGCCCGGAATAATTTAGAAACATCATTGCAGCAAGAACAAAAAAAAAACCCATTGAAGAAGACTTGAATCTCCTAGCAAAGATATCATCAGCAGGAGTTGCAGTGCGAAGTGACATTATCTTCAGGTAAGAAACAACAAGCTTTGTAAACAAATAGCCTGAAAAAAAGATTAAAAGAAAAAAGAGTGTTGCAATAAACCCCTGGCCTGTAAAGAAAAGCTTTAGGTTCTCCAAGCCCTGAGACATTGAAACAAAAAGCAAGCTCATACCCTATTAAAAAGAGAGGACTTTTATAAACATTATTCAGCTCTGAACAATGACTAATTAACTGCCCCAGCTAACAACCAAAAGAGATATAAAGCCCAAAAGAAAAATATAGGACAAAATGGAAGAAGAAAAAATAATTGTAATGAAGGTTGAAAAAAGGTCTCAGGTTTCAGTCATGCTGCAGCAGTCCCTTGCTAAACACGGAAGGCTTATCGAAGCAAGGCTGGGGCTTCACAGAAAGAATAAAGGCAGGGATGAAGGGCTAGTGATTCTCTGTACAAAGGGAAAAGAGAAAGATATTGCTGACCTTTTAAAAACCCTTAGAAAGATAGACGGAATTCAGGTAAAAAGCATAACTATGTAAGAGAAGGCTTTTAAAATAGGACTTTTTACTACTCTAAAATCAAAACATTTAAATAGAGTGCTTTCTTCTACACCTTTAAGAAGGTGGATTTGAAAATGATTATTGATAAGTCTCTTATTTCAAAGATGAAGGAATTTGGGCTCAACAGCTACGAGATAAAGATTTGGTCTGCTTTGCTCGCAAGAGGAAGCGCAACTGCAGGAGAGCTTGCTGAGATCTCCAATGTTCCCAGGTCAAGAAGCTATGACATTCTGGAAAGCCTAGAAAAGAAAGGCTTTGTGATTTCCCAGTTTGGCAAGCCAATAAGGTACCTTGCTATCGAGCCCTCAGAAGCAGTTAACAGAGTAAAAGCAAGCATACTTAAGGATGCAGAAGAGAACATAAAGATTCTTGAAGAAATAAAGACAAGCCCCATTCTAAAAGAGCTAAATCTGCTTTATGAGAACGGAATAACAAAGATTGACCCTCTTGAGATTTCAGGCGCGCTAAAAAGCAGAAAGAATGTTCACGATCATTTAAGGTTTCTTATAAGAAATTCTGAGAAGAGCATTGAGCTAATAAGCACTGATTCGGCAATTGTGAATAAAATAAATACGCTGCTTTTTGATCTGAAGAAAGCAAAAGAAAGGGGAGTTAAAATAAGAGTCGCAGCGCCTCTTACTAGCGAGAACAATGAAACCATTAAGCTTCTGAAAGAGATTGCAGACATTAAGAATTCAAAGAATGTGCGCTCAAGGTTTGGAATATTCGATGGAGAGCATTCTGTTTTGTTTATAACCCCTGAAGAAGTAAATCCAGGGGTTGAATCTGCAATATGGGTTAAAAGCCAGCATCTTGGAGACTCTCTTAAGAGCGTATTTGAGCACATCTGGGAAAACCTCTAAAATGCTGTTCTAAGCCAGATAAAAACTTAAAAAAACTGGTGCCTAAACCTTTAGACTGAGCAATACTCAACTCTGCAGTTTTTATCTATGTCGAGCTCTGAAACTGGCACAATTACCCCGTACTGCTCCCAAATCCTTGCCTGAAGGTCTCTCTTTAGAAGAGATTCTAATTCAATCAACTGTTTCTTTTTCATAAATATCCCCCCAAAACTATAGTAAGGAATAATAATAACTGCTTCTTATAATAGCTTATGAAATTATGTTTAAGAAGATTTAAAAGCAGAAAAAATCAGGCATAATAAAGCTTATTTGCCTTTTTCTGCTTTTTGTCCTGCTGAGAATCCAGCTTATTCGCCCTGGGCCTGCCCGACTCACCGTCTCTCCTGAATGTAACAAAGAGGTCGTTAAGAAAAAGGTTCATTCCATCCTCCATGCCCATGGGACCAATAAGCTCCCCGCTAATTGCCGGCTCTCCGCGAATAACGAAAAGGAGCTCAGAGATATAGTCCACAAAAAGCAGGTCGTGGTCAACAATTAAAGCAGTTTTGCCCTTTTCTTCCATAAAGGACTTAATAATTTTCGAAAGCTTAATTCTCTGCTCTACATCAAGATAAGCGCTTGGCTCATCTAAAAGAAACAAGTCTGCATCCTGTGAAAGGCACCGGGCTATTGCAACTCTCTGAAGCTCGCCGCCGGAAAGTTCATTAACTTTTCTGTCAAGAAGCTTATCCAGTTCAAAAGGAGTTATCAGCTGTGCCTTATGGTTTATTAAGGCATCAGCTAAAACCATTGAAACCGGCTGGCCAGAATCTGAAGGAATATACTGCGGCTTGTAGCTTACTTTAACAGTTGTGCTTATTTTGCCTGAGCTGGGCTTTTCCAAGCCAGCCAGCATCTTCACAAAGGTTGTCTTGCCAATTCCATTTTCCCCAAGCACCCCAATAACAGAGCCTTTAGGAAGGAATCCTTTTCCTGTTTTTAAGCTAAAGTTTCCAAGGTTGAGAACAAGGCTGTCCCACTCTGCAACTGCAGAAGCCGAAAGCTTTTCCTTCGCTGGAGTATGCTTTTGGAACTTTATTTCATAATCCCTGAAACGAACATTTTCCTCACGCAATATGCCTGAGAGAAAAGAGTTTATGCCCTCTCTTGAAGACTTGCTCTGGCTCACTACCCCATAGGCACCAGGGTTTCCATACATAATGTGAATAAAGTCAGTCAAGTAATCAAGGATAATGAGGTCATGCTCAACAATGAGCATTGTATTTTTCTCTGTTAACCCTGAAGATATATTTCTCGCTACCTTGAGCCTTTGCTTAATATCTAGGTAAGAAGTAGGCTCATCCATAACATACATATCTGCCTGTTTCATAAGTGAAGCTGCAATAGCAACCCTCTGAAGCTCTCCGCCGGAGATGTCTTTAATGCTTCTGTCCAGAATCTTGGAAAGGTCAAACTTTTCAGAAAAAGCTTCAACCAAAGCCTTTTCACTGGACTTTAAAAGCAGCTCACGAACAGTGCCGGAGTAATGGACTGGGATAGAATCTATCTGCTGAGGCTTATAAGAGACTGAAAGCTTTTCTGAGTATAGCCTTTCAAAATAAAGCTGAGCTTCTGTTCCCTTGAAAAAACTTAATACTTCCTTTGTATCTGCCTCAGAATCCAGCCTGCCAAGATTTGGGCTAAAAACATTCCCGAGCAGTTTCAGCACAGTGCTCTTTCCGATTCCATTGACTCCAATTATTCCTACCACACCGCCTAGTTTAGGCACCGGTAGGTTAAACAGCCGAAAGCCATTTTTACCATACTGATGAAGCGGCTCCGCATCAAAATCTGCAGGCAGGTTTATGATTGTAATGGCATCAAAGGGACAGCGATTTGAGCAGATTTTACAGCCCACACAAAGCATTTCTTCTATTATTATCTTCGATCTGCTGGATTTCAGTATGCATTCGCTGCCTGACCTGTTTACTGGACAAAGCTTCATGCAGAGATAATCTCCACAGCCTGCAGGATTGCATTTTTCGGGCTTAACTACAGCTATTCTTTTTGCCATAACCCAATGTGCTTAACAAACCTATAAAAGGTTTTTGCTTTTTTAGCCAGAAAGCCAGAAACGCTTTGTTTCAAAAAAAGAAACAAAGAAAAACAAAGTACTGCGAATGAAAATGCGTTAATTTTAATAATAAAGAGTGAAATACCACTTCTATAAGAGAAAAAAGATTTACTATCTGTAAAAGCAGAAAAGAAACTGGATAATGACAAAATAGTAATCTTTTAATACGAGTGGCATTAAAATATAACAACTTGGAGGTAATGGAAAATGATTGTGAAGGACGAATTCCTAAACAGGCTAAGGAGATTTTTTGGACTGAATTTATATGAGGTTAAGATCTGGACTGCGCTTCTATCTAGAGGCACTGCAACTGCAGGTGAGCTTTCTGACATTGCTAATGTCCCAAGGTCAAGAAGTTATGATGTCTTGGAGAGCCTGGAAAAGAAAGGCTTTGTTATAGTTAAGTTCGGCAAGCCGATAAAGTACATCGCTGTTCCGCCTGAAGAGGTTGTTGAAAGGGCAAAGAAGAACATGCTAAAGGATGCTGAAGACCATGTTAAGAGGCTTGAACAGCTAAAAGGGAGTGAGCTTCTCTCTGAGCTTAACAGCCTGCACACACAGGGAATTGAGCTTGTTGAGCCGCATGACAAAAGTGGAGCACTAAAAGGAAGGCACAACCTTTACAATCACCTAGAGTTCCTTATAAAGTCCGCTGAAGAGAGCGTAACCATACTTACCACAGAAAAGGAATTCATAAGAATCGTGGAGACTATCAGCCCAACACTGGAAAAGGTTAAGAAAAGAGGAGTCGTTATCAGAGTAGCAACTCCTGTAAAGAACGAGGCAAGTTTTCAGAAATCGCTTAAAGATGTCCAGGACATCCTTGAGGTAAGGAGCATAGACAAGATCTCTGCAAGGCTTGTTCTGGTGGATGGAAAAGAGGTTATGTTTATGATAATGCACGATGACGAGGTGCATCCTTCATATGACATAGGCATCTGGGTCAACACGCCTTTCTTTGCAAAGGCTCTTGAGCAGCTTTTTGATATTGCATGGAAGCAGCTTGTGCCAGTAAAGAAGATTTCTAAGTAAGCTGGCTGTTTTCTTCTTTAATTTTTTTGTTTTTCTTTAACTTACTTAGATAAGCTTTTTATTCAGAAGCCTTTTACCTTTGCCTTAACATGATAAAGAGCACAAAGTACTTTTCAAGATGCATAGGCGAGCTTCCAGAAGGCTGCAGGCTCTGTGTCAAAGGGTATAAAACCGTGCTTTTTATCACAGGGATATGCCCCAGGAGCTGCTTTTACTGCCCAATATCTGAGCAAAAGAAAAACAAGGATGTAATATATGCAAACGAGCTTCCTCTGACAGGCGAGCAAGATATTGAGTCCTTAATTGAGGAAGCTGAGTCACATGACTCAAAGGGGGCAGGAATAACCGGAGGAGACCCTTTAAGCAGGGTTAATAGAACAATAATCTTTATCAGGAAGCTAAAGGAAAGATTCGGAGGAGCATACCATATACACCTTTACGCCCCACTGGAGAACTGCACAGAAGAAAGACTTAAGCAGCTTTTTGATGCGGGCCTAGATGAGATCAGGTTTCACCCGGATATATTCGAGAATTCTTTATGGGACAGAATTAAGCTTGCAAGAAAATTCTCCTGGAAGACTGGAATAGAGATCCCAGTTATTCCGGAAAAAGAAAAAGAAACTATTAAGCTGATTGAATACTTAAAAGATTCTATCGACTTTCTTAACCTGAATGAGCTTGAATACTCTGACACAAATAGCAGCAATATGAGTGAAAAAGGGTATAAGACAAAAGATGATTTAAGCTATGCGATAAAGGGCTCATACTTAAGCGGAATGAGGATTCTTAAGCACATTGAAAAAAGAATTTATAAAACTCGCCTTAATGCACACTTGTGCACAGCAAAGCTTAAGGATGCTGTACAGCTCAGGAATAGGATGCTGCTGAAAGCAAAAAATACGCGGCTACCCACAGACATAATATCAAATGACGGAATACTTCTGCGCGGATGCATTTACACTAAAGAGCTTTCACCCAGGATTAGGAAGATAAAAGAGATAACTAAATCTGCTGAGAATATGAGCCAGCCCCTATCTGAGTTTAAGCCCTTTTTCAAAAAAAACATATTTCTTGACAAAAAGAAAAGAAGGCTTCTGGTTAATGCAAAAAAGCTTATAAGAGAGTTAGAGAGCGGAAGCCTTCCTGAAGGCTATGATTATGCTATTGTTGAGGAATACCCTACTTATGACGGCTTTGAAGTCTCAGTTAACTTTTTAAATTAAGCAGGATAATACTGCCTCTGTGATTAAAATGGAAGAAAAAGAGCCAGATTTTTTAAGCATTTCAAAAAAATGGCAGAAACGATGGGAAGAAGAAAAGGCTTTTGAAGCAAAGGAAAGCTCTGATAAGCCTAAGTTTTATGTTCTTGAGATGTTTCCGTATCCTTCAGGGGACGGGCTTCACATGGGGCATGCGCTGAACTACTCTATCGGCGATGTTTATGCGCGATTTAAGATTCTTAAGGGATTTAATGTGCTTCACCCTATTGGGTATGATGCGCTTGGCCTGCCTGCTGAGAATGCTGCAATAAAGGCAGGAGAGCACCCTCAGGAATACACCAATAATTCTATCAGGGGATTCACAGTGCAGTTTAAGTCAATCGGGCTTAGCTATGACTGGTCTCGTGTTGTCAACACTGCCTCGCCCAACTATTACAAGTGGGACCAGTGGATTTTTCTTAAGATGCTTGAGAAAGGCCTTGCCTACCAAAAAACATCTGCTGTTAACTGGTGCCCTGAATGTGAAACGGTTCTTGCAAATGAGCAGGTTGTTAATGGAAAATGCTGGAGGCATGATGATACTGAAGTAGAAATAAAGCACTTAAAGCAGTGGTTTCTCAGGACAACCCATTATGCTGACGAGCTGTACGAAAAGATTGATGAGCTTGAATGGCCTGAGAAAACCAAGTCAATGCAAAAAAACTGGATTGGGAAAAGCCACGGCGTTGAGATTGACTTTGAGATTAACGGAAAAAACTGGCCTGTCTTCACCACAAGGCCTGATACAATTTTTGGAGTCACCTTTATGGTTGTTGCTGCCCAGCACCCCAAATTAGGGGAACTGGTAACAGAAGAGCAAAAATTAGAAGTGCAAGAATTCTTAAGAAAAATAAAAACCGTTTCCCAGAAATCTATGAAAGAAGTTGATGAGCTGAATAAGGAGGGAGTCTTTACTGGCTCTTATGCCATAAACCCTGCAAATGGCGAGAACGTGCCAGTTTATGCTGGAAATTTTGTTGTTGCTGACTACGGCTCAGGAATGGTAATGGCTGTGCCTGCGCATGACCAGAGGGATTTTGAGTTTGCAAAAAAATATGGCATTGAAATCAGGCAGGTGATAACTGGGGGTTTTTCTGATAAGAGAGCTCATTCAGGGCCTGGAAAGCTAATTAACTCTGGGCAGTTTAACGAGCTTAATAATGAAAAAGCAAAAGAGGAGATTTCAAGTTGGCTTGCTAAGAGAAAAAAAGCAAGAAATACTGTAAACTTTAAGCTGCGGGACTGGCTAATATCAAGGCAAAGATACTGGGGAACACCTATACCTGTGATTCACTGTGATAAATGTGGTGCTGTGCCTGTTCCAGAAAAAGACCTTCCGGTTACATTGCCTAAAGATGTTAAATTTGGAAAAGGCAATCCTTTGCTAACAAATAAGGAATGGATTAATGTAAAGTGTCCTAAGTGCTCAGGAGATGCAAAAAGGGAAACTGATACAATGGATACTTTTGTTAATTCATCCTGGTACTACTTAAGGTACTGCGACCCAAAAAATAAGGATATGGCTTTTGATCCTAAGAAAGCAGAGTACTGGTGCCCAATAGACCAGTATATTGGAGGAGCAGAGCATGCATGCATGCACTTAATCTATATTAGGTTTTATGCAAAGTTTCTCAATGATCTAAGATTAATAAGTTTCCGTGAGCCTGCCAAAAAGCTTTTCCACCAGGGGATGCTGTCTGGCGAAGGCGGCATAAAGATGTCCAAGTCAAAGGGAAATGTAATTGTACCTGATGAGGTATCCAAGAGATATGGAATTGACACTGCAAGATACTTCCTGCTGTCTATTGCGTCACCTGACAAGCCCAGAGACTGGAGTGAAAAGGGAATCCAAGGGGCACTCAGGCTTATCAGAAGGATTTTCTGGATCTTTGAAAATGTTAAGATTGGAAAGGACAGTGAAAAGATTAAGTCACTTATCAACAAGACGATACGGGATATTGAAAAAGATTATGAATCGTTTGATTTTCGGGCTGCCACAATCAGGCTTAAAGAGCTATTTGAAGAGCTTGAAAGAGAAAAAGAGATCTCAAAAGAAACTTTGCAGAAATCCTTGATTTTGCTAAACCCAATCTGCCCGCACATAACCGAAGAGCTATGGGAAAAGCTTGGGAACAAGAGCCTGGTTTCAGTTGAGAAGTGGCCTGCTTTTGATGAAAGCTGCATAGATGAAAAGGTCGAGGTTCTTTCATCGCTTGTTAATTCTGTCTGCGATGATGTACGGACAATTCAAAAGCTTATCAAGAGAGACTTCACAAGGCTAAAGCTATTAATAAGCGAAGAATGGAAGTATGGGCTATATAGCCTTATTCAGAATGAGCTTTCTAAGGGCAATAAAGAGATAACAAAAGCTGTTATGGCAAGCGAATTCAGGAAGTACGGAAAGGATGCCATAAGAATTGCAGAAGACTTGTTGAAAAACCCAGCAAAAGCAATGATGGGCGAGATTAAACCAGAAGAGGAAGCCGGGATTTACAAAGAAAGCGTAGAACAAATAAAAAGCAAGATCCAGAAGAATTGCAGCATAGAAGTGATAACTGAATCAGGCAGTGAACTGGAAAAGGCAAAGAGAAAAACTGCCAACCCTGGCAAGCCTGCGATAGTTTTGGAGTAATTAATTATTGATAAAAAAGCCTGAAAAAATGTGATAACCATTAATTTTATGAGACTTATCAGCTCATAAATTAAGAAAGACCTTATGGATTGAAAGGCTTGTTTATTTAGCAGTTTTCAGCCAATGCTAAACCTTAAAAAAGCTGCAATTCCTCCCAGAGAATCCAGCTGTGAAGAGCTTTCAAGAGAGATTATTGAAACCTTTGAATTTGTCTTTTCTGCAAGTTTCATAAGCTTGTCAAGCTGAGCAAAAGAGTCCTCGTCCCTTGACTTAAGGACTAGCTTTTCGCTTACAAGCAGCTCTTCCAATGCACCGAGCTCGCAGGCCTTCTTAACTTCTTTCAAGCCGTAAGCAACCTTGTCATTCTGGGATATTCTTGAAAGCAGCAGGTTTGTTTTTCTGGTATCTTCCCCAATCTTAAGCTTGGAGATTTCTGAGCTTACCTCATCTCCTGAAAGAATCTCCCGTATTCCAGATGAGCTTACTGAGCTTATTGAGGCAAAAACAGATTTTTCCTTAATCGCATCAGGCAGTATTTGCTCTATCTTTCCTCTAAGGACAAAAGGACAGCCAACAATAATTCTGTTGTATCTTTCTGAGAAAAGCCTAAGCTCATCCACAAAAATCTTGTAAGTATTTACATCTGAGCCCTGCCTTTTTCCTGATGAAATCTCTGATTTTGAGATTATCTCAACAAAAGAATTAGAAACCTGGGCAAAGAGCATCTCGCTTCTGTCAAAAAGGGCAAGCAGGAATATATATTTTGGCTTTTTTGACTGCGCAAGCTTTTCCTTAAAGTAGCTTGAAACACTATCTTTGGAAAGCTTTAGCTCATCTCCTGCAGAAAGGTTTATAGACTGGTATGAGCCCTTTGGTGCATCTTCTAATTCATTAAGGATTGTGCCCATTAACTTTAAAATAGATGCCTTAAACTCTGTCTTTTCAATAAGTAAATTTACCCAAAACACCTTCTTGGCTGAATCCTTTTCATTAATTTTAACTTTTCGGGTAGCCTTGCCGCTTGCCTTGTCCCCCTTTTCTATCATCAGGTAAAGCTGCCAGAGGTCATCATCATTCTCTGGGACCAGCCTGAATTCACCTTCCTTAAAGTTCTCTTTCAGCACTCTCATAAGCTTAATGTAAAGCCATTGATTTATTTAATTGTTGGTTTTTAAGTTTAAAAGGCAAGAAACAAGAAAATTGAACAAGCTGTATGCAAAACAAGCTTAAAAAAGAATTACCTTAGCAGAAACTCCTTAATATAATTCATGCCAAGGCTAAAAAAGTACCTTGCCTCTCTTGGGCTCCGGATTTGCCTGACTTGAGACAGAACATATTTAGGGGATGTGTAATACTCTTTCAAAATTTTTTTCTGGACAGAACTAAGCTGTTCTGAGGTGAGATAAGTAAGCCTGTTATATCTTTCAAGCTTCCCAAAGTGGCTAAACTGAGCCCACTTTGGATTCTCCGGGAACTGCCCGAGTTTCATCATAAGTGAATTAATTTCAGTGCCTGGGTAAGGGCACATTATTGACAAAGCTAAAAAGTCAGGCATAAGCTGAAAAATCAGTTTCTTTGTATCATTTACAGTTTCTAAGGTCTCATCGGGATGCGCTCCCAAAAGAAAGTCACATTCCACAAACCGGATGCCTGCCTTCTTGGCGCTTTTTACAGCTTTTTTGGCTTGCTCAATGCTTATGCCTTTCTTCATTTTATCAAGCATGGCCTGGCTGCCTGATTCTATTCCGAAAACCATCTTTTTTAAGCCACTTTCTGCCATAACCTTAAGAATATTGAAATCTATTCTGTCAACTCTCCCATAGCACCCCCAGCTAAGCGATTCTCTTTTAAAGTAATCACATAACCCAAGCAGCAAATGCTGGTTTAAGGCAAAGGTATCATCCTCGATTGAGACGTAATCTAAACCATGGCTTTTTTTGTATTGCTCAATCTCTCCAATGATGTTTCTTAGGCTTCTAAATCTCAAGTGCCCCTTATGCACTACACTAGAAGCACAAAAGATGCATTTTCCTGGGCATCCTCTCCCGGTAATCAACTCAAGGATTTTCATATATTTTCTTGAGAAACCTCTTGTTACATGCTGCCTGCAGTAAAGATGTTCAGGGATTAGCTGACGCGCAGGGTAAGGCAAAGAATCTAAATCCTCAATCAGTGGCCTAATCTTGTTTTTTATTATTCTTTCATTATACCTATAAACCAACCCTTTAACTCCAGAAACAGGCTTGCCCATACTTAGCCTGCCAGCAAGTTCTTTCAAGGTCATTTCTCCTTCTCCAAACACCAAGAAATCTAAAGAAGAAATATCCTTCATTGTTTCAATTGGAAGAGCTGAAGCATGCACACCCCCGAGAACGGTTTTTATTGCCGGATTAAAATTTTTAACTGAAGCAAAAATCTTCTTTGAGTTATCTATTCCTGAAGTCATTGAGCTAATGCCAACCATCTCCGGGTTAAACTCTTTCAGAATCAAAGGGAAGAGCTTTATGTCCATAACGTTAAAGTCAGCCATCTTAACAGAATGGCCTGCTTCTAAAAGAACTGAGGCAATATATCCTAAATTAATCGGAAACTGGCACGACAAAAAGCCTTTATTCAGGTTTTCAGATGGATTTGGCGTGACCAATAAGATTCTCATAAAGCTTAGAATTGAAAACAAATATAAATAGCTTCCTGAAGAAATCCTAGCGCAAAAAAGTCTTTGTTTAAAAAGGGCTTTTATGCAACAGTAAAGCTTATAAGAACCAAAAAAAAGCCTGAAAACATGCTTGACAGGGAAACTGAGCAAAAGATTCTAAAAGCTGTCTCCAAGGAGCCAAGGACCGTGCTTGAGGTTTCTAAGATTATTGGCAAAAGCTGGAGGACCACAAGCACTTACATTGAAACCCTTAAGAAAGAAACTGGATTAATCGGGATAAAGCTCATCAAGCAGGGAAACAGGAATGCTGTTAAAATAGTTTATCCTGTAAGCCAGGAGCTTTTTCAGGAGGATGCTGTGCAGAAAAGGCTTGAGGATGCTATTATTCACTCATACAAGAAAACCGATTTCTCTCCCTTCGACATTTACCAGTATGTTGACTCAAATAAAAGAAACTCTTTTATCGAAAGGCAGAAAGAGAACATCTTTAACATAAACAAAAACCTCGCAGGACAGCTGCTTGAAGCCAAGGAAGAGATTCTCGTCTTTTCCGGAGACTTTTCCTGGATTAACCTTTTTCTGGGAGAAAAAAGCTTTGCTGAGATTTTTGCAGAATTAGCAAGAAAGAACATACAGATAAAGGTACTGGCTAATGTTGATGTAGGCACTATTGAGAATATAGAGAGAACTGTGCAGTTAAACTCCATGATTGGCAAGAGAAGAATAGAAGTGAGACACTCACAGCAGGCACTTAGGGGCTTTATAGTTGACAGGAAGCTTGCAAGATTCAGGGAGATAAAAAACATTAGAGACTTAGACCGTGCAAGCAAAAGCAAGAGCTATATCTTTTATGAAATCTTTGACAAAAACTGGGTTGAATGGCTGACTAAGCTTTTCTATAAGCTTTTTTCTACCTCAATAGGGGCTGAAACAAGAATAAGCAACCTTAGGTCAATCAAAAAGATAAACGAATGAAAACCAAACAACAAGGCTGAAAGCGAAAACCATCTTCAAAGAACCTCAACAATGCCTCTCTTAAGCCTTGATATGCAGTTTTCAGTCTTTCTTATCATTCCCCAGTCTGAAGAAGCCTTAGCTGCCTGGCCTAGAAAGTCGATTACCTGCCTGAAAAGCCTTATAATGTCTCCTTCACGCATGCTTGTCAGCTGAACTATATCAGAAAACTCCGCACCTTCGCTCCATTCCATCATAAGCCGCATTAGCCTAAGAAGGTTGTTTCTGTTTATTTTTTTTGATAAAATACTGCTCTTTGAATTGATTAAGTTCAGAATTCTGTGGTAGCTGGACCTGTCTCTTGATAGCTTAAAGCGCTCTCTCTCTGTTTTCCTGTCAAAGAGCAACGCTGCAACAACTGCATTTATTTCCGGCTCGGAAAGCTTTTCTGCAACTCCTGAGGTGAAAAGCTCAGTGAACTCGAGCTCATGGTCATATATTTTGGAGGCAAACTCTCCTTTCTGGGTTAGTGTTTTCCCATCAGGGCTGATATAGCCATAAGCCTTTAGCTTTTTTCGCCTGTTGATAAACCTTGCCCAAATCCTTATGTCGCCTTCGCTCTTTCTTTTAAGATAATAATAGAAGCTTTTCTTGAGAATTTCCTTGATTGTGCCTTCATCGTAATTCTTCACAAGGTTTAGAATAAGATTATCAGTAAGCTGAAACCTTGAAATAAGAGGCTCCTTGTCTCCTGAGGTAATATAATCAATCTTGTTGAAATCAATGAATTCCATATTTACAAGGGCTATAGCCCAGCCCACTTCGTCTATGCCTCTTCTTCCCGCCCTGCCGGCCATCTGCCAGTATTCTTTGCTGGTCAGGTACCTAAAGCTTATTCCATCATATTTTTCAAGCGAATCAAAAGAAACGCTCTTTGCAGGCATATTTACCCCTACTGCAAAGGTCTCTGTAGCGTAAAGCACCCTAATAAGCCCTTGGGCAAACAGCTCCTCTACAATCTCCTTTAAAGTTGGAAGAAGGCCTGCATGATGAAAAGCAATGCCTTTGTTAAGCGTCTGCCTTAAAAGTGAAACCGAAAGAAGAGAGCCTATGTTTAAAGAGGAGATTTTTGATGAAAAAACTCTCATCACCTCAGCCTTCTGCTCTTGAGAGAGAAAATCCTTTTTCCTTGCAAGCTCCTGTGCTTTTTTCTCGCATTCTTTTCTTGAAAATGAGAAGTAGATTACAGGCAGAAAGCCTTCATCTGAAAGAGTTTCAATCAGGTCAAGATGAGAAGCAGAAGGAATTTGCATCTGCTTTTTCATATTTCTCCTGGAAAAACCTTTCCTTCTCGAACGGGAGAGGCTATGGCTGTAAAAGCTTCTCAATTCATCGAGTGTGCAGATTCCTACTGTTTTGTCATATAGGAAATGCTTAAGGGGCACAGCCCTTTTTGTATTTGAGACCACATCTACCTTGTGGCTTTTTATGCTTTCTATCCAGTCCGCAAAGTCTCTTGCATTTGGTATTGTAGCACTAAGGCAGAGAAACCTTACATGCTCGGGCGAGAATATAACTGCTTCCTCCCAGACTGTTCCTCTTTCTATGTCATTAATGTAGTGGATTTCGTCAAAAATTACATAAGATATAGAATCAACAAACTCATCTTTTGTTACGAGCATATTCCTATAAATTTCTGTGGTCATTATAATCAGCTGGGCATTAGGGTTTATTACAAAGTCTCCTGTCATTAGGCCAACCTTCTCATTTCCATAAATCCCTGAGAACTGCCTAAACTTCTGGTTGGAAAGGGCTTTGATAGGGCTGGTGTATATTATCCTCTTGCTGGAATCCTTAAACCTGTCAATCACAAAGTCTGCAATAAGGGTTTTTCCAGTGCCTGTTGGCGCGGAAACCACGACAGAATTGTTCTTTTGTATGCATTCAAAAGCCTGCTCCTGAAAGGGGTCAAGCTCAAATTCCCTGAATCTCATTTTTAGCCAAGAACAACAGGCAAGTTTAAAAAAGTATGGGATTTTCGGCTTTATGAAAGGGAAAAAATGCAGGAATCGGCTAATGATAAGAAAGCAAAAGCACTTGAGGAGCTTTATCAAAGGATAAAGAAGGATAAAACACTCAAAAGCGAGTTGCTTGGGTCAAGGCTTGTGCCAGGAGAAGGCTGTCTTAGCCCCCGGCTTCTTTTCATAGGAGAAGCACCTGGGAAAGACGAGGATAGATTAATCAGGCCGTTTGTCGGGGCTGCTGGCAGAAACTTAGACAAGTTGCTTTCAGGGGCAGATATTGCCAGGAATGAAGTGTTTATAACCAACCTTGTAAAATTTAGGCCTGTCTCAGATAAAAGAAGAGGCAAGAACAGGAAGCCAAGCAAGGCTGAGTCAAAAGCAGCATTGCTATATCTTGAGGAGGAGGTTAAAATAATAAAGCCAAAGACAATTGTTTGTCTTGGCGCCAGCTCTGGAGAAGCAATTCTTGGGAGAAATATTCAGATGAAAAGAGACAACGGAAAGCTTTTTGAATGGCACGAATTTAAAGTATTCATTAGCCTTCACCCTTCCCCTCTTAACTTCAACAACCCTGATAAGAGAAAAGCGCTGGAAGAAGCCTTTGAGGAGCTTAGACGGCTTTCAAGGATAACTGAATGAAGCAAAACCTGCTTTTTTAGAAAGGAATATAAAAATCAATAAACTTTTTCAGAAAATGAAAAGCAGAACAATGTCGCTCAAAAAAAATGCAAAGACTTTTTTTTACGGGTGCCTCATGGGTGTTTCTGATGCAATTCCAGGCGTGTCTGGCGCAACCATCGCCCTGATTTTAGGAATCTATGAAAAGCTTATTCTTTCGCTTTCTTTCTGCTTTAATAATGTATTCAGGCCAATAGCCCTGCTTAAAGCCAAAGAATTCTGGTTTATTGCTAAGCTTTACTTTGGTGTCTTTGTCGCGCTTTTTGCCTCGCTTAATCTTATGAATACGCTAATCAAGACTCAGGAAGCAAGGGTTTTTTCCTTTTTTATCGGGCTTATCCTGGCAAGCATTTTTGTTTTATCAAAAAAAAACTGGAGAGCTATCAGGAAAAACATTGCATTTGGCATTATCGGGTTTGCTCTTGGATTTTTAATTCTCTCACTTAGTGGAGGACAGGCAAGCCATTCTTTGCCGGTTATATTCGGCTCAGGATTTGTAGCTATTTCTGCAATGATTCTTCCTGGAATCTCCGGCTCTTATGTGCTAGTAATGCTTAACCAATACGAATACATGGCCAGTGCAGTTTCTTCGCTCAACCTGATAATAATTTGTGTGTTTATTGCAGGGGCACTCGCAGGCTTATTTGCTATGACTAAAATACTCAGATGGCTGATAAAGAAATACCACAACCAGAGCATAACTTTCCTTGTTGGGCTCATGGCAGGAGGTCTTAGAACGCCTTTTGCAAGAATAGGAGGTGATGTTGTTTCCCTTGCTATTTTTGGGCTGGCAGGGGCAGGGTGCGTTCTTATTCTTTTCTTTTTATCTAAAGATAAGAAAGAAAGCAAACAAACAGAAATCTTTTAAAGTATATGGTATCCTATCAAAGCCACGGGCCCCTGGTCTAGCGGCTATGACGTTACCTTCACACGGCAGAGGTCCTGGGTTCAATTCCCAGGGGGCCCATACACAAGTGATAAAAAATGCAAAATGTTATGAAAGAGAGAGAAATCAAGGAGAAAATAAGTGACGGCTATATACATGCAAGATGTGTTATTGACATGATTGGAAAGCCAAAGGAATTTCTTTCCGAGAAGCTGAAAGAAAAAGTAGAGTCCATTAAAAAGATGGAAGGAATCCTTCTTGCAAAATACGAGCTAGGGGAACCTGAGGAAAGCGAAAAAGGCGTTTTTGCGGCATTTGCAGAAACCGAGCTTCTTTTTAAGACTAAGAAGCTTATGATGAACTTCTGCTTTGAGTTTATGCCAAGCCACTTCGAGATTTTTGAGCCTGAAAAGTTTGTATTGAGTTCTCCTGAGTTAAGCGATTTTCTAGGCCAGATTCTTGTAAAGCTTCATGGGTGGGACAACCTTGTGAGAACTTATGCCCAGCAGAGCAAGATTCTTTTTAAGAACCAGTCTGTCATTGTAAAGAATATGCTTATTGTCTCTTTAAGGCAGAAACCGAAAAAGCTGGAAGAGCTTGAAAAAGAGATAGGGCTTCCTTCAAAGCTATTCTGGAATGATGTAAAAGAGCTTATTGACAAGGGGAAGATTATTGAGCATGAAGGCTTATTGAAGCTAAAGGGAAGGTAAAGTGGACCTAGCAAACAAGATTGAGGCAGTACTGTATATGTATGGGAAGCCAGTCACCATTGCAAGAATCAGGAAAATCCTAAAAAGCAATGAGAAAGAAACAGAACAGGCAATAAGCGAGCTTTTTTTAAGGTATGAGAAAAGCACTGGCTCACTTATAATAATCAGGCATAAAGACCGCCTTATGCTCACGGTTAAGGAAGAGTTTTCTGAGCTTGTAAAAAGGTTTGTCAAGGAAATCGAGCTGCAGAAAGCGGTTGTTGAAACTCTTGCGATGATTGCACTTAATGAGCCGATACTCCAGTCTCATCTTTCAGAAGTCCGCGGGTCTGGTGCCTCTGAGCATGTACGAGAGCTTGACAGGATGGGCTTTGTTAAGAGGACTAGGGACGGCAGGAGCTATAGGGTTGAGCTCAGCAAGAAATTCTTTGAGTACTTTGACATTGACAAGAAGCAGCTAAAGGAAAAGTTCAAAAACATCGAGCAGCTTAATGAAGGCCTGCTGGAAAGTGCTGGCGCCAAGGATACCGAAGGCAAAGATCAGCCCGAGGAAGGCAGTAATCCTGGGAACTTAGGCAAGGCTCAAGAACAAGATGCTCAGCCAGAAGGCGAGCCGGAGCTGGATGAAAAGAGAAGGATATAAGGAGAAAGAATCTGTATTGTCTCTTTCATCTTAAGCAGAATCTCTTTTTCATAATTGCTTTCTGCAAGCTCGAGGGATTCTTTAACCATATCGTAAATCTGCTGCGTCTTTAATGGGTCTTTAGAAAAATAAAGGTTTGTAATTTCCATAAAAATCCCTTCTAATTTTTTCCAGTTGGGCAGGCTGGCTCCTCTGGCTACAGAATCAGAAATAGAGTCACAAATCTGCTCAAGCGAGTATATCATCAGGTATTTTGTTTTGTCTTCCTCTTTTCTCTTGTTTAATGCCCTAAGTGAATAAAAGATAAACCTGTTTAATTCGTGGTCTTTTTCCCTGAACGAGCTTTTCATTTCAGGAGTCCTTGCATCTTTTACTGATGAAACATGCTCCCTGAACCTGAATATAAGGTTGTTAAGCACATCTTCCTGAAAGTCTTCTCTTGCTTCACTTACACAGATGAGTGTTGCGTGACTATCTGATTTTGACAATAATGCAGAGCCAATCAGGATTTGCGAAATTTCTTCTATATCCTTGTTGATTCTGCGGTTTATCTTCATTTCTATAATGTCAAAGCCTGCTATATAAGAGGATGTAATTGAAAACCAGGCGTTCTTTCTTGAGCTCCCTGACAGATCAAGCTCAATCTGGGTTTTTTCTTTTGCATTTTTCTGGCTGCCAGCAGAGATAACTATCTTTCCACCTGATTCTATTACTTCCAGGCTATCTGCCTTTTTGAGAGAATTCCGCTTAACCCACTTTGAAGGAAGCGTTACAGCATAAGTGGTTTCGTTTAGCTGAATTAGGCTTCTTTTCATCTGATAATAATGCTATGTTCAATCAGCAGATATATATTTTTTGGTTATGGCAGCAGCGCAAGATGCCTTACTCCATAAACATCAAGGTGGCTTTCGTCAATCCTAAACCAACCAGGAGTGCCGTTAATCCTGAAAGAATCTGGGAATATTCCTAAAAAATAGATGTAATCCACGATGGAGTTTTCGTATGTAGGAATCTCATTAATAATGAAATCAGAAAGGTTAATCAGGCTCTCTAGCCCATAAGGTGATGGAACTAGCCTGCCTTCAATCCTTTCTATAAAGCCTGGAGCAGATGGCGATTCTATATAAAGCCCTTGCGTCGTATGGTTAAGCAGGTTAGAAACATCGTTCCCGTCAGCAAAATATGAAAAAGAGCTCTTTCTGAATGACCGGGCTACCCTGCCGTAAGAGTTCAGAAGAAAAGTCGGGTCTTCAAGGCCAAATATGGAAACTCTTGAGCTGGTATCAACCGTTCTGTTGAAAGAAGCCTTCGAGATTTTATCATAAAGGGAGTAATGAAAAGTAACATTTACCCTTACAAACCACGGCCCAGTTGAGGAGTCCTGGGAAACAGAAACATTTCTTAGTGAGAAATTGAGAGAAATCATCTCAGGGTCTGCCTTTGCCTTTATCTTAAGGACAAAATCGCTAAAGCTGTTGTCCTGAAGAACAGCTTGGGGCTCGTTCTTTATTGTGCCATTAAGAAAGGCTTCATTAAACCTCAGAGAAAAGTTGTCTATAAAAATCCCGGAAGAAACAACATTCTGAATTATCCCCAAAACGGCCCTATATCCAATAATCTCTACAGCGTTGTCAATGTCTGACTCGAGATCAGAAACAAAGTTATTCATATATAAAAGCCTGCTTTCAACAACTAAAGGGTCTAGTGTCTGGCTGAATATGTCTATTCGCGATAAAGATATTAATCCTACCACTACAAGGAATGCAAGCAAAGTGTACTGAAAGCCTTTCCTGTTTTCAGAAAAGGTTGTTCTTGGTTTTATTCTCATTTTGAAATAACCAGCTCGATTTTTGTAGGCCCCCACAGGCTGAGAACATCGCCAATCCCAATTACCTGCTTTCCTATCTGAAGCGCATCCGCATAATCACCAAGCATATCATTGAGCCTTTCAACTGCATCTTCCTCAGCCTCTGCCTGTGTCTGAAAGACATCGCCATAAGAGACTAAATTGTCTATAAAAAAGGTGTAAGCGCAAAGAGAGCTAAACGGGTTAAATGAGTAGCCCCCTGTTGTTCTCGTGTGAAATGTGTTTTCGCCCAAAAAGAAATCTGCTTCATAAGGAGTGTATGCATACCTTGCAAACTCGAGGATGAAGTTTTGCGGGGGATGAGAGTAAAGAAGGTCTGTGTTTGAATAAATGCTTTGGGTTGATGCAGAGCCCACATCGTTAAGCCAGGCCAGCTTGCAGTCAACGATTAGTGGAGTTGTCTTTTCTGAAGTTGAAAAATTCCAGTCAACATTCTCGTAAAAGTCTCCAAAATGCTTGTCTGAGTAGCTTTTCAGGTTTAGCTCTCTTGTAATGTCTATCTTTCCATAAACCAAGGAAGTCCTGTCTGTCCTTAAGTGAATTTTTGAGCGAGGGTCAAGCACTCTTTCATACCCGCCGGAGTCACAAAGCTCAATAAACTCATCCAATTCAAAATTGAAGTAAACATACTTATTGCTAAGGTCGCTGAAGGCAAGCGAGTGTCCCTGAAGGAGTGTAAGGATTTCAGCATTGCTCCATAATACTTCTCCCCCTAAAACCTCTTTTTCTTCAAGGAAATACTCCTGGCCATCAATAGTTACTGACAAAAACACATCATTAACATTCGAGTAAAGAGCTATATCTAAATGGCTTAGCTCTCCCATTACATATACTGGCTTTTTGTACCTGATTGGGCATTTTGATTTCACCTCAGCCAGGTGGAAGTCTGTAAAGCTAGGCCCGGTTCGTGACTCCTCAGAGTAGTAATGTATTATTAAATGGCTTGAGCCGTCTTCTCCTGCTAACGGGCTTGAGCCAGGTATGGGCCTTCCAAATTCAAATGCAATAGTTACATTATTCTTCCCTTCAACAACATCATCAGTAATGTCAAAATACTTTGAGCCGCTTGGGTCTGTGGATATGCTTCCAGGGATTCTAACACCATTAACATAGGCCCAAAACTTGTGAGTAAACTCGCCCATTAATTCTGCCTGGACAAACCATTCTGCCTCGTAGATTGTCGAGTTTTCAGGGATGTCAAACTCATATGTTATATAAACTATGTTTCCGTTGTTTCTTCGTGGGTTTCTTGTAACGCTTGATGAGATAGCATCTCCCTTAATAATCAAAGTTGTATTCTTTGCCATCTTTGTTGCTATTGCCCTTGCCATGTAGCCGAACTTAGACCTGTTCTCTGTTATTCCCGACAGGATTCTTGATGAGCCGGTTATTGAGAAGTGCTCGCTCGGTATAGAATCTAGAATTACTGCATCCCCAATGCTAAGCCTGTAATTGTCATGGTCGAGAAAAGGATAAGTAACATTAATGAAGAGCTCTCTTGAAAGATCGCTTTCCCCCAAAGCCCAGAACTCAATAACCTGCTCGAGAAGAGTATTCTGAAGCCTTGTTATCTTGCCTTCTGAAATGAGCTGCTGGACAAGGGGGTTTGATGATTCAGAAACATAAACATTGTCTAATGCTGTTAAGATGTCAAAAGAAAGAAGAGAAGACCTAGAGGGGGTTGTCCTCTGGCTTATCCAGATTGACGAAGTGAATATAAAAAAAGAGATAAGGATTAATGCTGCAAGAATAGCGTCCAGGGTGAAATAAAACCCTTTTTTTTTCTTTTGCATCAAAAAAAAACTCATTCTTTCCACACCTTAAATACTGCTGAAATAAGCTCTGTGCCGTTTGAAACGATTCTTGTTTCAGCAAGGGCTGCCGTGTGCAAGTCGTCCTCAAAGCAGTTTTCTGATCCTACAAAAAGAACATTGTCAACGATAATCAAAACATCGTGCTTTCTAAAAAAAACACAGTAATAAACATCAGGATATATCCCTAGCGACTCTCTTAGCCTGAAGTCGCTAGCATGAGAAAGCTCAAGAAACTTGCCTTTATCAACAACACCTTCTGAAAGTATCCCTGGGATTATAAAGTCATTCCTATTCCAGTTTTCTGGCTGGCCTTCAGATATCAATGCCGAAGAAAGTGTTCCGAGGGACCTTTCAAGCCGGGCCATGCCAGCATCATCTCCAGAAAAAGGAAGTGAATACAAGATCAGACCAAAAACCATTGAAGCAATAACCGTGGCAATCATAAAGTCCAGAAGCCACGCCTGTGCTTTTCTCATCTTGATTCTATTTTTCATCTTTTTCTCGTTTTTTGTTTTTTTGTTTTTTATGAAAAGCCTAGCTTATTATTAAATAAAGCTATTCGCTGTAAATGAATACAAGCTGATTTCTCTTGCCAATCCAGTTGTTGGCTTTGTCCATGTTATTGAAAGAGCCCAAAAACTGAGGCACAGAAAAAAACTCTGATGACCTCTCGTCCTGCTCCACCCAGATTCTGTTTCCTGAGAACCGAATGAAGTATTCTTCGCCATTTACCTTTTGCGGCAGAAGCATCTGCTTTGAGTAACCGTCCTTTAGTGAGCTTGCCATCTGAATCTCTGAGGCAAGATAATAAGCAACCTCGTTAAGTGATGATGCAAGCCTTTCTTCCTTGGATTCAGTGAATATTGTTGAAAAGAAGTATGCAAGCACTGACATAATAATCATGCTTGTTACAAAAAAGATTATAAATTCCAGGTTAAACTGGGCCCTATTAATGATTTTAACCATTTTTTCTTTACCTGAGGTAAATAGTATTGTTTATATTTACAAGGGTTACTTGGTTATAACCTCTTGAAATGAATTTCTCATGAGTAAGCTCAACTGCACAAACCCTGTTAACAAAGGAATCCCCAAAAGAGAAACTTACATACGCAACATAATTCCTTCCGTGAAAAGCTACACTGGTTACTTCCCGAGGAAGTGTAAAGTCAAAAGAAACCTTGCTGCCTGACCCCTGGGAGAATATCTTTTCTGCTTCGTTGCAGATTTTATTGACAACAGAAACAGCGTGAGACTCAAGAATCGCATCTCTTGTCTGGCTTGTCGTATTCAGATAGAAAATAAGCAAAGGGATTACTAAAAGCACAGCAAACCCAACTGTTATTACATACTCAATGCTAACCTGAGACCTTTTCATAAAAACACATTATATTCAAAAGCTTTAAAAACATTATGACTACTTCCTGATAGGAAACAGCAAGATGAGGGTCTTTTTTATTGAAAACAGGTACAAGGTAGAAATTAGCCTTCCAAAAGGATTAATCGAGAAGCTTCCGGAAAGGATAATGCTCTTTTCTACTGTACAGTACCTTGACCTTATTGAAGATGTGAAAGCACAGCTTGAAAAAAAAGGCAAAATTGTCCTGGGAAGAAAGGCTCAACACTCAAAGTATGATTTCCAGGTTCTTGGCTGTGGGATAGAAAGGTTTGATGATAATTTCGACGCTTTTCTATTTGTTGGAGACGGGATGTTCCATCCAAAAGCTCTTGTGGTTAAGAACGATAAGCCATGCTTTTTTTATAACCCTCTTTCACAGGCATATGGCACAGTCTCTGAAAAAGATGCCGAGCTTTTTGAAAAAAGAAGAAAGGGGGCTATTGCTAAGTTTATATCATCAGAAAACATTGGTGTACTAATCAGCACAAAACCAGGGCAGAAGGCATCATTAAGCCTTGTTTCACAGCTTGAAGAAATGTTCCCGGAAAAAAGGTTTTACCTGCTTCTTTCTAATGAAATTAATCCTGAAAGCTTAATGAATTTTCCTTTTGCTGAGGCGTTTGTTAACACAGCATGCCCAAGGATTGCATATGATGAGCAGGAAAAGTTCTTCAGGCCTGTAGTTAATGCTGAGGACATCATTGAGTTCTCTAACCTCTCAAAAGCCATGAGATAAAGAAAAAGGAAAGGCAAAAAGTTCATGAAAGCCAGGTTTTCTGGTCTTTAAGCTTCTTTGGCAGGTAATTAGTAATTACATAATTAAGCCCGTGCTTTGCAAGAGCCTGCTGTTCTGCCCTTTTTTTAAGCTTCAGCAGGAGCTTCAGGTTATGCTGCCAGTCCTTATGGGCATGCACAAAGGGATCATTTTTAAGACCGTCCTGAATCCTTTTTATGTCAACTTCCTTTAAAGGGTGGGTTGGCAGGTCAAAGTCCACTATGTCCTGTGCGGTCACGCCTATGTATTGTGAACGAGGCGCACAAAAGAACTCATTAAGATGTGCTGCATTTCCTGAGCCGACTTTGAGCGTCCTGTAAATATTGAGCCAGCCGTAAGGGTCCCCATCTGTAAATACATAAACAGGAAGGTTCATCTCGTCACTCAGTCTTCTTACAAATCTCCTAGCTGCACGGGTAGGAACACCAGAAAGAGAGATAAGTATGCACTGTGCTGTATCCCAGAACTTATGCTTTACTAATCTCTGAAACATACCGCTTGTCTCAACTGCAAGCACAAACTTTGCTTTTGTCTCGAACTTAAGCTGCTCAACAGAGTTTGGGACAGAAAACGCCCCTGTGCCCATCTTTGAGCAGTCTATCCTTACAATGTTTTTATCTTCATCCTCATCTACAACGATAAGCTTTCCTACAACATCCCCGCCTTTTTCATCTGGAATAAAACCCAGCTTCTCCCTGAGTGTAAAGAGCATAGCCTCTATATCGTCCATAATCTCATCAGACTCCTGCTGGCTCTTGAACCCTGCCTCAAGCCAGTTGTACGCAGTATAGTAAGCATCTCTTTTCGTTGCAATGTCGTTGCTTTCGATAAGCTGCTTAGCCAGGGACAGCATTCTTAAGGTCTGGGCAAAGCTTCTTGAGGTTGATGCTGCAAGAGCCCTTTTTTTCAGCTTTCCCTTTATTGTGAAGTGGCCTTTCTGCCTGTTAAACTCAACATTATTCAAAGAGCGAATAGGGATTTCAAGCACTGGGGCTCTTGAAGCAAGAATATTGCCCTTAATTTTCTCTGCAAACTCCTTTATTTTAGGATGAACATCATTCATCTTTCTCACCTTCATTTTCGTTTCCTGGTTTTTTGCCTTCGCTGCTTTGTTTCCCTGAGCCCTGCTCTTCGTCCAGATAGTCGTCATCCAGTATTCCGGCGGCAGTCCTTTTGACTGCAAACTCTTCATCGTAATCTTTGTTTGCGTTTTCATCAAACTCGATGCTTTCAATCTTTCCGCGCTTTTTCTCAAGTATTTCCTTTAGCCTTTCTTCTATCTGAATCCTTACAGGCTCTCCAAGCTCAAGCATCTCATCAATTGCCAGTGCAATGTGCGGGATATATTTCTCAATATAGCCTCTCTTTTTAATCTCATCCTGGACACTTCTTTTCTTTGAGATGTATCTTGAAAGCTTTCTTCCAAGCTCCTGCATTGCAAGCTTTACCTCCTTTATAATCTCGGGATAGCTGGCAATTGCCTCTTTTGCCTCGCTGGTATATGGAACCCAGACAGAAGCGATATGGACAAGAACTAGCAAAGGCCCAACAGGCGGAGAGCCCCGCGGCTGTGAAAGGCCGTAATTCCTCCAGTCTGTTGCAATCACAGTTTTTGTGAATGAGCATGAGCCTGCCTGGTAAAGCAAGGGTATCCTGTTTGCAAACCTTAAAACAGAAGCAGAAGTGTCTTTTGGCATATTTCCTCCGTAAGCAAGGCCAGCTTCAATTACAAAGGGATAGCCCCTGTAAACTGAGGGTGGCCTGCTTACAACAGCATAAAACTCGGCATTAATCTCCTTCTTTAAGCCTTTTTCAACCAGCTCCTCGCTAATTGGAGAGATGCAATCCGAAGGCGGGGCCATTATCTTTACAGAGCGGATTGCATTAATAATCCTCTCGGCATCATCCCTTGTAAGCTTCTTTGGCTTTGAGCCTGGCTCAACAGAGGCTTTTTCCAGGATTTCATTTGCTGTCTTGCTTGTTACCCTTGAAAAATCTGAGCATAGAAACCTGCTTACTGTTTTCTGAGGCGTGGAAGAGAGCATTTTCATAAGTATTCCCAATTCAACTCCGTAAGGGTGGGGCTTTATTGCCTTTGGCTGCTTTGGAAGGTCTTCGGAAGCCCTCGCATAAATCCTCTGCTCGCCATCAGGGGTTACATAAACAATCGTTGCGTGTGGGTTGACTATTGCTGTCTGCTTTATGTACTCATCAACAGACTGCGCTCCTTTGTAGTAAGATGCCTCAAGGTCAAGCTCTATTCGTGTTCCATGCGGCTTATCCCATTCCTTGACCTCATCTTTAATTATCTCAGGCTCGTTTTTCAGGGTGTTTATCCTGAGCTCATAATAGTGTGCTGAGTGGTTTGCTCCAATCTTTGAAGTGATTCTTGTGGGTCTTCCGCTTGTCAGCTGTGCATAGAGCACTGCTGCAGAAATGCCTATTCCCTGTTGGCCCCTGTTCTGCCTAAGGGAGTGAAACTTAGAGCCGTAAAGAAGCTTGGCAAAAACAAAAGGGATGTTCTTTTTGACTATTCCAGGGCCGTTGTCTTCAATTATTATCCTGAACCTATCCTGGCCCATGTTTATTATTTCAACATATATTTCAGGAAGGGCTTCTGCTTCCTCACATGCATCCAAAGCATTATCCATAGCTTCCTTTACTGTGGTAAGCAGGGCTTTTCTCTTGTTGTCAAAGCCAAGAAGATGCCTGTTTTTCTCAAAGAACTCGGCAACCGAGATGTCTCTCTGTCCTTTTGAAAGCCTTTCTGCTGCTGTGACCTCATCAGGTTTAATGCTCTTTGGCTTCTTTTGTTTTTGTTGTTTTTGTTCTTTTTTTTCTACGGCTTCTTGTGAGACCTGTGAAAGCTGGGTTTCCCGGGTTTGCGTTGCCTCACTGCCCTGGCTCTCTTTTGCTCCTGGCTTTTCTGCAAAGCTGAGCTTTGACTGAAGCTCTTTTTTCAACGCTGAGTCAACGGTTATATCTTCTGACAAGTTTCCACCTCAAGTATTATTTCAATATATCCTGTCCTAAAAAGTCCTGGTATTTAAGCTCTTTTCTTTTTTTCTCAAGCCAGAAATAGACGCTTGAATGCGGGCTTCCCGAAAGAAGAGATTCAACAGCCCTTCTGCAGATAGAGACATTATAAGCCTGGCCTATTATCGAGATTGTCTTTCCAAAGACAGAGATGTATGTTTCTGTAAGCTCCTCAATAATCCTTCTTGCCTTGCCCTCTTCTCCTATTACCCTGCCTTTCAGCCTTATTGACTTGTTTTTGCTTCTTGAGTACGCCTCAATGTCAAGGACTTCCAGCACATAATCTGTTTTAAAAAGGAGCCTTGCAATCTGGGGATTAAAGCCTCTTCCAACAGCAAGCACAACATCATGCATCTGCATAACCCTTACAGGGTCTTTTGAAGAAATTCTTACAAAGCCTTCTTTGCTGTCTACCTGCAACCTTGAGTTTCCCGCCTGCTCAAGCTCCTTCTTTTCTGAGCCTTTCTTACCGATAAGAACTGCAACCCTTTCTTTTGGAATCCTTACTTCATCTGAATATGAGTAATCTTCAGAGTCTTCAGAGTCTTTGTCAAAAGGCTTTTCAGCAGGGGCACTTTTTGTCCCTGAAGGGGGTTTTTCTTTGGAGGCCATAAAAGAAAGAGAAAGCAGGGCTTTTTTAAATTTAACTGAAACCAGCATAAAGCCCGGCACCTTTATTGTGGTTATTTTAAGCTTTCAGCTCTTTTTTAAGATTATTAAGAAATTGGTCAACCTGGTCAAGCCTTACGTTTGCCCCGCAGGCATGCTCGTGCCCCCCGGAATACCCGTCAAGCCCTTCAAGCGCTTTTTCAAGCATTTTGGGCAGTATAAAAACTGAAGACCTTACGCTCAGCCTTACATAGCCCCTTTTTTCTTTTCCCACGATTATTACCTTTTTTGGAAACCTAAACAATAGCTCATTTGATATATCGCTTGTAAAGCTTTGGGAAGAATCATAGATGTAAAACAAGATTTGGTCTTTTGATGAAACAGAGGCTGAGGCTGTGCGAAGGTGAAACTCATATTCTTCATTAACACGCCAGAATCTTTTGTAAACATACTTGCCTTCAGGTGTTGACTGGGAAAGCACAACATACGGGCTTTCTACTTTAATCAGTGCTTCCAGGGACTTATCAATCTCCCTCTTTGTCCCTTTAAGGTTGAATGAAAAAATCTTAACAAGCCTTCCAAAAGGTGTGTTAAAAAGAGCCTGCTCAGGGGCTTTTATCCTTGAGGAAATAAGGTCGGGAAACTGCAAGGCCAGCTCTTTAAGGAAAGGAGGAATAAACCAGTCTCCAATAATCCCGATTGCAGCAATCCACTGGCTTTCTTTAACTGCATTATAGCAGACTTGAGATACGGGAATGTTTTTTCCTCCGTTTATTCGTGGGTTAAAGTATTTAACGCTGTCTGGAAACAGCTGAGGCTCATGATGGTCAATCCAGACTACCGGAAGCTTCCTTGAATAAGCAGCTTCAAAAAAGCCCTTCTCAACCATGGGCTTGTCAAGTATGAATATTTTGTCATTCTCTTCACCAATCCCTGAAGAGTAAGCACCTGGAAGAGCCGGTGAGCTTTTTACAACTGTGCCTTTTCCCTGCTTTTTGTACTTATAAAACTGGATAAAAGAAGATAAGCCATCAGGGTCATCATCAAAAAAAAAAACAGGGTTGTTGCAGAAGTCCAGCTCTTTTTTAATCTCCTTGTAAGAAACCATATTTTTTACCTTTTATTTCTTATAAATCTCCTCTTTTAGATAACTTGTTGGCTATAATGTAACAACAAAGCTTCTTGAATAAATTAATTTTCATCATTTAAGCCAATAAATACCTTAAAATGATAGTCTTTTACTTTATAATCTTTTGAATAATCAATTTTCTTCAAAGGGTCAACATCTGTTATCTTTACTTTATTTGAGCCTGTTTTTCTTGAAAGCTCATCCAAACTGCTGTTAAGGTGCTTTGCTAATTGCTTTGGGGCTTTGATGTATAATGAAATTTTCCTGTCTTTAGTCAGCCTAAGCTCTTTCCTGCTGTTCTGAACCCTTCGGATTATTTCTCTTAAGTACCCTTCGTTTTCAAGCTGTTCAGTAACAGACTTATCAACAATCACAAACAGGCCCTCGGAGAGAGACTGGGCTAAAGAGAAAGGCTCATCAACCGATGACTCAAAGATAAATTTTGAGGCATCTAAAGATTTCTTGGAGCCGTCAATAGTGATTTCCAGGGCTTTTGAGGCTTTCAGGTGGGCAAGAATTGACTCTTTAGACGTGGTTGATACTGAAGCAATAATCTTCGCCTGAGTGGCTTCATCAAACTCACAAAGCTCCTCGGGGTTGATTCTTACGCTTCTTTTGATTCTCCTGTCTTCTTTAACAAAGTATACCTCTTTTATATTTGCATAACTAGAGATAAGGCTTTTTATGCTCTCATTATTCTCGGCCAGCAAAGGCTCTTCAGAAACAACAGTTACGCTTTTTAGCGGCCACCTAATCCCTCGCCCAACCTTGTCTCTTACATTAAGCACAAGGGATATTATCTCCTGAGATAATGAGAAAAGCCTCTCTGACTTCTCATCAACAAGAGACTCGTCCGGCTCAGGCCAGTTAAAAAGGTGTATGCTCTCCTCGCTTGTGCCAAGGATAGGCTTAAGATTCTGGTAGGTTTTTTCTGATATAAAAGGGGCTATGATTGAGAGAAGCTTAAGGGCGCAAAGCAGGGAATAGCACATTGTAAACAGGACTGCATCCCTTTCTTCAGGATTGTCCGACTGAAGGCGTTCCCTTACAACCTGTACATAATCTCTCGAGATTCCAAGGAAAAGCTCTTCAACCAGGCCAGGGATAATCTCTGCCTGCATTTTTTCCATTAAGTCTCCTGCCTTTCTTAATGCTGTGTTTGCCTTTGAAAGCATTGCCCTGTCTTCCAGCTTAAGGGTGGGAAGCATCTCTCCTGGATTTTTTGCAGAAAAATTAAACTTAGCAAGCCTGCATGACTCAAGAAGAAAACTATGAAGGTTCCAGAGAACATTAAGGCTCCTGAACTTGTTCTCCAGCTCTTCGGTGCTGAAGTTTAGGTCTAAGCCAGGGTTTGCTGCGCCAATCATATAAAACCTCAAAGCGTCTGCACCATACTTTGAAACAATCTCCTGTGGTGTTATTACATTTCCAAGGGATTTTGACATCTTTTCTCCCTCTGTGCCCTGAACAAACCCGTGCATATAAACGCTTTTGAAGCTGGGCTTATCAAAAGCAATTATGCCTGAAACCATTAGAAGGTTAAACCAGCCCCTTATCTGGTCTTTTCCTTCAAGGATAAAATCCGGAGGAAAGAGCTTTTTGAAATTCTCTTCATTTCCAGGAAAATCCAGGCAGTTCCATGAGACTGTACCAGAGTCAACCCAAACATCGAGGACATCTGGAATTCTTGAAGCCTGTTTCTGGCATTTAGCGCATTTTATTTTAACTTCATCAATCCAGGGCTTGTGAAGGTCTTTGGGAACCTCACCAATGGCTTTGTCTTCCAGCTCTTTAAGCGAGCCAATTACATGATAGCTTCCGCAGTTTTCGCATTCCCATATAGGAACAGGCGTTCCCCAGAACCTCTGCCTGGTAATGCTGTTGTCTCTTAGGTTTTCCAGCCAGGAATCAAACCACTTTGCCCCCGCCCAATCAGGCATCCAATGTATTGACCTATTAAAATCCCTCATCTTCTCTTTTAAGTCTTCAACCTTAAAGAACCACTGCTCTGTCGTCCTGAAGATTACAGGATTATGGCATCTCCAGCAAAATGGATAATCGTGCTCAACCTCCTGGGCCCCGATGATTGCACCGCTTTTTTCAAGTGCTTCAACAAAAGCATTGTCATCCTTTCTTGCCACCAGCCCGGAAAAGGGCCCGGCTTCATCAGGAAAAACGCCATACTCATCAAGATTGTTAAATGCCGGAATGTTATTTCTTCTGCCAACCTCATAGTCTTCCGGGCCGCATCCAGGGGCCATATGCACCAGTCCCGAGCCTGCGCTTAAGTCAACAAACTCTGTGCTCATTACCACAGTATGTACTTTTGGGTGGCTCTTTTTTAGCTCAGAATAGGCTGCGCCAAGCTCGTTTTCAAAAGGGTGGAGATACTCCAAGCCTTCCAGCTTGTCCCCGGTAAAGCTTTCCTCAATCTCATAATCCGGGGATGAGAATACGCTAATAACCATATTCGCAAGGCCTTTTGCAAGAATCCAGTGCTCATCACCAACTTTTGCCTTTACATACTCAAGCTCGGGGTTAGCCATAATTCCCAGGTTAAAGGGAATAGTCCAGGGCGTAGTAGTCCAGATAAGCAAAAAACTGTTTTTCTCTCCCTTCACTGGGAATTTAACAAAAATAGAGTTATCTGTAACATTCCTATACTCGAGCTCGTGCTTTGCAAGCGCTGTTGCACAGTGTGAGCACCACTGCATTGTTTTCTTTCCCTTGTAGAGCCTTTTTTTCTCATCAGCTTTCTTTATTAAGTACCATGTTCCTGAGATAAAATCATTAGTGATTGGCATATAAGCATTATCAAAATCCATCCAAACCCCGAGCTGATGAAAATCTGAATTCATCTCTTTAAGATTCTTTAAAGCAAAATCCCTGCATTCCTTTATGAACTTCTCCGTGCCGTAAGAAACAGCTTCTTCCTTTGACTTAAACGCTAGTTTTTCAAAGACTTTATTTTCAACCGGAAGGCCGTGCATATCGTAGCCAGCCCTGTCCCAGACATCAAAGCCCTTCATCCTCTTATACCTGAGGAAAGTATCTTTAAGCGACTTATTCCAGGCTGTGCCTATATGCACTTTGCCTGATGTGTATGGAGGTCCGTCTAAAAAGTAGAAACGCCTGCCTTTTGACCTGGCTTTAGACTTCTGGTAAACCTGCGACTTATCCCAGAAAGACTGCACATCCTTTTCCACATCTGCCGGAGAGTATCTCATTTAGCGTACACCTTAAAAAAACAAAACATCATGCTTATTTTGTTTCAAACCCTAAGGAAAAGGAATAATTTTATAAAGATTTTTGTTTGTATCTAGAAAAGGAGCTGATTATGATGAAAGGCAATGCTGGAGAAAAAATTCAGGAAAGGCTGTTTTTATCGGATTCTTACCTGCAAAAGGCCGAGGCCAGAATACTGAGAAAGCAGGAAAATAAGGTAATTCCGGACAAAACCATTCTTTTTTCCTTTTCCGGAGGGCAGGAGTCTGACTCAGGCTGGATTGGCGGGATAAGCGTATCTGGCTCTGGGCTTGCTGAGCTTAAAGGAGAAAAGGCAATAGAGTATGAGCTGGAGAGAGAGCCGGATTTTAAAGAGGGAGACTCTGTAACCATTGAGCTTGACTGGGAGAAGAGAAAAAAGCTTATGAGGCTTCATTCTGCTGCACATGTTGTTTCTTATGTGTTTCAGGATGTTTCCGGAAACGATGAAACAATAGGCTCAAATGTTAGCTCAAGCAAAGCCCGGCTGGATTATTCCTGCGACCATAACATATCCGGGCCTCTGGCTGAAACAGAGCAGAAAGCTAATGCCTTTATTAATGAAGGCCACGAAATAAGCATCTGGCAAGAGGAAAAGGGCGAAGGGGCTGAGCAAATATTTCACTGGAAATGTGGCGAGTGGGATATGCCCTGCTCAGGCCTTCATGTAAAGAACACCAGAGAGATTGGCAGGATAAGGCTTAAGAGGGCTAACATTGGGAAAGGAAAAGAAAGGATTGAGATTCTGCTTGCTGATTAAGAGCTAAAAACCTGCTTTTTAGCAGAAATGCTTATTTCACTTGCCAGAAAAGAACAAAATATTTAAATAACCGGTTCTGAGGAAAGCCTGTATGAGGCTTGTTTGCACAAACTGTGAGTATAAGTTTAATACCGAGAAGGTTCCAAAAATCTGCCCTTACTGCGGCAGCAGCGGCACGCTTGAGAGAGAAAAGACTGCTGACGACTTCATAAAGGAGGCAGAATACAATGAGAGAAGCTAAAAAAGCACAGGTTATATCTTTTGACCTGATGATTGCGATTATTGTGTTTATGGTAATTGCAACCCTTTTCTTTGTTTTCTTCTCATCGAGGATGAAGGAAAGCCCTGAGGTTATGCTGGATTACGAGTCAAAAAGCCTGAGGAATGTGGTTGCTGTTTCAAGCGAAGATACGATGACGCCATCAAGCTTTGTGCTGAGAAACAGGGTTGACTATGAAAAGCTGGTTGAGCTTGCTAAGAAAACAGACCAGGCTTCAGCATTAAGGGATATGAAAAATGACTTTGGGATAAGAAACGATTTCTGCATTTACTTTGTGGATGAAAATGGAGAAATTCTCCCGATTGTTTACCTTGATAACGATGATACCCCTAGGTATGTATTTGGAATTGGAAAAAAACTCAAGATTGGGGAGTTTAATAACAGGAATGTTGAATGTGGCGTTAAATACACTTCAACTGAATTAGGAATTTAAAAAAATTAACCCTTTCTTTTGAACATCTTTTCTATTTCTTTTTCGTCAAACTCAATTATGGTTGGCCTGCCGTGGGGGCAGGTGTAGGGCTTTTCGCACTTAAACAGCTCTTCAAGCAATTTATAGCTTTCCTGAATCGAGAACAAATCGCCTGCCTTGATTGATTTCCTGCAGGCCATAGTAAAAATGATTCTTTTGTTTATCATGCCTTTATCCTCTTTTGACCTTAGCTCTTTTGAGATGTCCACAAACAGCTCTTTTAGGTCTTGCTCTTCAAACATCCTGAAAACTGATGGAAGAGACCTTACTATAAACTCGTTCTTTCCAAAAGGCTCTAGCTCAAAACCAAGCTCTTTTATTAAGTTGAGGTTTTGGGAGATAATCCCAAAATCCGGCGCCAAAGGGGATACAACAATAGGGTTAATCAGCTTTTGGATTTCTACAGACCTTGCCTGGAACTCCTGCATGAGCTTCTCATAGTTAATCCTTTCATGCGCTGCGTGCTGGTCTATAACCGCCATGCCCTTTGCTGTTTCTGCTATTATGTATGTCTTATGCACCTGCCCGAGGATTCTGAACCTTTCGTTTATTTTTTCTGCTGAATATGTTGAAGAAGGCTCTCTTAAGTGGGTTTGTGTTAATGGCTCCATAGGGTATTTTGGCGTGAATCCTGAGCAAGGCGATTTTGGCTTGCCTATGTTTTCACCTGAAAAACTTTTTTGGGTGCCTGCACTTTTCTGCTCTATCATGTTTGATGACAGGATTGACTCTCTTACTGCATCAAAAACAGAAATGTAAACCTCCTGCTCCCTGTTAAACTTTATCTCGGTTTTTGCCGGGTGGACATTTATGTCTATTTCTTCAGGGCTTATTGAGATTTTTATCACTGAAACCGGCTTCCTGTCCAGAAAAAGTGTTGTGCTGTAGGCATCTGAGACTGCTTTTGCAAGTGTTTCAGACCTGACCAGTCTGTTGTTAACGAAGAAAAGCATAAAATCTGTGTCTTTTCTTGAGATGGTTGGGTTTCCGAGCAAGGCCTCAATGTTTAAATTGCCTTTTTCTGTGCTGAATTCAGAAAGGTTTTTTGTTATATCCTTAGGAAACAGGTAAGACGCTGACTCAAGAAGGGTTTTTGTCTTCAGCTTTTGGAGTGTTACTTCACCTTCCTGCAAAAGCCTGAAGGAGATTTCCTTATAGCAAAGCGCGTAATTAAATACCAAGCTGAATATGTGCTTATTCTCTACTGCATTTGCCTTTAGAAACTTCTTTCTGGCTGGGGTGCTGTAGAAAAGGTCTTTTACTATAACTGTTGTGCCAGGGTTTGCTGCGCATTCATCAACCTGGGCGCCTTCCTCCTGCGAGTATGAAAGCTTTGCTGCTGTCTGCTGGCTTTTTGTCCTGGAAACAATCTCAAGCCTTGATACTGAGGCTATGCTTGCAAGGGCTTCTCCCCTGAAACCTAGGCTGTGGATATTAAAAAGGTCTGCAAGGGCTGAGATTTTGCTTGTTGTGTGCCTTTTCAGCACCTTTGGCAGGTCTTCAGCGTCAATTCCTTCCCCGTTGTCGCTGGCTTTTATCAGGTTTTTTCCTGCGTTAAGGGTTTCTATCTCAATGCTGACTGCGCCTGCATCTATTGAGTTTTCAAGAAGCTCTTTTACAACAGATGCCGGCCTTTCTATAACCTCGCCCGCTGCTATTTTTAAGATGAGCTCTCTTGGCAGCTCTATTATCTTTGCCATGCTGGCAGGAAGAATGCACTTTTGTTTTTATAATTTGTTAATAATTTGCTATGAAAAAAAGGGTTACAACCTAAATTAACCTAACGCTCCCATAGGTCTGCAAGGGTTTTCTGGCTTACTGACTTCTTGCCTTTTACTTTTGAGAGCATCTCATCTTCCCTGATGAGCTTTTCCTGCAGCTCTTTTGCCCGCTCAATTACATAAACTGGAAGCCCGGCAAGCTTAGCTACATGGATTCCATAGCTTTTGTCGGTCCCGCCAGGAGCAATTTTTCTTAGGAATATTATTTCATCTTTTTTTTCCTTTACCAGCATCTGGGAGTTTTTTATGTTTTCAAACTCTTCAGGAAGCTTGTTTAGGGCATGGTAGTGTGTTGCAAATATTGACTTGCTTTTGATGTACTTGTAAATATGCTCTGCTATGGCCCAGGCAAGGCTCACCCCGTCGTAAGTGCTTGTTCCCCTGCCAACCTCATCAAGCACAACCAGCGAGTCTTTTGTTGCGTTGTTCAGAATGTTGGCTGTCTCTGTCATCTCAACCATAAATGTGCTCTGGCCCCTTGTAAGGTCATCCGACGCACCTACTCTTGTAAAGATTCTGTCTGTTATGCTGATTTTTGCCTGCTTAGCCGGAACAAAGCACCCGCACTGTGCCATTAGAACTATAAGGCAAACCTGCCTGAGATAGGTTGACTTGCCTGCCATATTTGGGCCTGTAAGAATGATTATCTCGCTTGGGTTAAGTTCTGTATCGTTTGGTATAAAAGAATCAACAAACCTCTCAACAACAGGATGCCTGCCTTCTTTGATTCTGATCTCTCCCTGCTCGACAATTTCAGGCTTGGTGTAATTATAAAGTACGCTTGTAGATGCAAATGCAAGCAGTACATCAAGAAGGGAAACCTTTTCCGCAGACTCCATTATCCCTGAAACACTGGCTTTGAGCTTTTCTAGCAGTTGTGCAAAAAACCTTTGCTCAAGCTCCGAGATTTTTTCCTCTGCTGACAGAATCCTGTCTTCAAGCTCTTTCAGCTCTTCTGTAATGTACCTTGCTGAGTTTGCAAGTGTCTGCCTTTGCATGTAATCATGCGGCAGGCTTGAAGCTTTCCCCTTGCTAATCTGTATGTAATACCCAAAAACCCTGTTGTATCCTACCTTTAAGCCGGGAATGCCTGTTCTCTGCCTTTCCTTTTCTTCGAGCCTTGCTATGTAATTCCTGCCCTGGCTTTTCAGGGTTCTTAACTCATCCAGCTCTTCTGAAAAGCCTTCCCTTATAACATTGCCTTCAGAAGGCTTGAGCCCTGGCTCATCTTTTAATGTCTTTGCTATCAGCTCCATCTCCTCCCTAAGAGCAGGAAGCAAAGAAACCTGCTTAAGCAAAGCTGAAGTGCTAGCTGAAAGTAGGCCGGCTACTCTTGGAAGGATGGAAAAAGAATTTTTTAGTGCAACAAGGTCTTTCGGGGTTGCGCTTCCTGCTGAGATTTTTGTGGCAAGCCTCTGCATATCTGAGATGCCTTTAAGGCAGTCAGACAAATTATCTCTTAGAATCTTATTGCCTGAGAGCTCATCAACTGCAGACAATCTCTTTTCTATCTCCTGCTTGCTTATTAGGGGCTTTGAAAGCACCTTTCTTAGCTGCCTTGAGCCCATCGGGGTTGAGCAGCAGTCAAGCATTTTAAGCAGGGTTCTCTGCCCACTTTTCTCATATATATTTTCAAATACCTCGAGGTTTCTTAGTGTGATGTAATCAAGGGACATTGCCTCTTTCTGGCTGAGTGTCTTGATTTTTGAGAGGTTTGACAAGTCAAGGTGGTTTTCCTTTAGGTATGAGATTAATGCGCCTGTGCTTTTCTCAATCAGGCTTATGCTGCCTGATGCCAGGCCGAGAAAGCTTGCTGACGGAAAAACCTCTTTTATCTGCTGGGCTGCTAACTCGGATGAGAAGATGCTGTCTTCACAAAAGGTTGGGAGTATTCCCCTGTCTTTTATAAATTTGGCAAGCTCGGTATCCACTTCCAAAGACTTTGGAAGAAGGGCTTCTTTAGGCGAAAGCGCAGATATCTCGCTGAAAAGCTCTTCCCTTGATGAAACAGACTGGACATAAAACTCGCCTGTTGAAACATCTGCTACTGCCAGGCCTGCTGAGCCTCTTAGGAATATGCTTATAATAAAGCTATTTGACTTGTTCTCAAGCAGCTCTGGCTCTATTACTGTCCCTGGCGTGATAATCCTTGTAATGCCTCTTTTAACAAGCCTGCCTCTTGCGTCCTTTGGGTTTTCCAACTGCTCTGCAATTGCAACCTTAAGCCCAGCCTTTACCAGCCTGGACAAGTATTGGTTTAATGCATGATAAGGTATACCTGCAAGCGGGGCTTTTTTGGCTCCTTTGCCACGGGCTGTAAGAGTTATGTCAAGAACCCGGGAGGCTGTGACAGCATCTTCATAAAAGCACTCGTAAAAGTCTCCCATCCTAAAAAGTATCAGGCAGTCTGGGTAAGACTTCTTAAGCTGTGCATACTGCCTCATCGCCGGAGTCAAATCATCCATTTTTTTTGTCCTCACACAACCCTGACTTTTATGTTTTTTTTGTTTATCCTGCCAAGAAGCTCCTGGATTTCAAAAATACTCAGTGCTTTCTTTTCTGAGAATTCCGGGCTTCTTACAGCCCCAAAGTCTGTTGAGCTGATAAACCTTTGGAGAACCCACTCAAACTTAAGCTTTGATGCTATGCTGTAAACCTCAGCAAGGGCTTCTTCTGAATCAGTAAGGCCAGGAACAACAGCAGTTGTAACTATTGTCTTCACATGGCTTTTGCTTTCCTTGAGAATCTCAAGGGTTTCTCTTATTTTTGCAAGGTTCTGCCCTGCTGATGTGAAGAAAGTCTCGGAAAGGGTAGATGCCTGAAAGCTTTCTTTGTCAAAGCCTGACTTCAGGTCAAGGATGATAGTGTCGGCAAGCTCCTGGGAGATTATATCCCTTACAACATAGGGCTTTGAGCCGTTTGTCTGGATTGCTGCCTGGAGCCCAAGCCTTTTTGAGAGCCTTAAAAGAGAATTGAGGATCAGCCTCTGAAGCGTGGGCTCACCGCCTGAGAAAACAATGTAGTCAGCATTGGAAGAAACCCGCTCAATCTCGTTTTTTATAACGCTTATGTCAGTCATTGCATCAGACCTGAAAGCCCTTAGCTCAGAAGAGTTGCAGAAAGGGCAGTTAAAGTTGCAGCCATAAAAGTTAACAAGAATTGCCCTCTTGTTCAGGAGCGGGTTGAACTCCAGCAGGAGGTTTGTATCAACGTAACAGTCCATCAAAAAGTAAAAAGAGAGTTAGGATTTAAAAGTTATGGTAAGAAAATCGGAAAAAAAGGTAATCAGCTTACTTCAACCACAATTTCTCCTCCTTCAGCTTTCTTATTTATTGAGAAATCATCTACATACTCTAGGTCAAAAACGAGATGAACTTGCCTTCCAGATCGAGGCAGGTTAGCAAGTGGTGCTGTTATTGTGATTGGCATTCCTGCCAGTTGATTGCTCGGCGTGTACCTTAAGGCATCCAAACCAGGAGCAGCTGCTGCTGAAGGAGTAATTACCTCAAGTCTTGTAACAGTCAGGTTACTTCCATAAACCTGGGGAGTTAATACTAAAGTAAGTATGCCTTCATCTATTCTCGCAGAATTACATATAAACCCGCTTGGTGCATTGCACTTTTCAGGCACTATGTTCATAGGGTTAATAACTCCCGTGAAGGTCAGCCCAAAAACAAGAAAAAGAACAATTGCGGGAATTAATATAATTCCCAAGATTATCAGGATTATTTTTAGTGTTCTTTCCATTTTAGCCCTGCCTGGCAAGCAGCATATAAAAACCTTTCGCTAAAACGGCAAAGCCCAGAAAGAGCCTATCCTCTTGTGACTACAACATCCCCGCCTGATGCAAGCTGAGGCTGCCCAAAGTCGTCAGTGTAAGCAATATCAAAGCTTGCCCTGAGCTTTCTTCCTACAGCAGGAGCTTTTTCCCCTGTTACAGAAACTGTAATAAGGATATTCTTCCCTCTTTCAAAAGACGGAATTGATTCTGTCTCTATGCTCAGCCCTGAGGGAACAACCGACTCAAAAGTGACTGCTGCACTTGTTCCGGTAACCTGCGGGGCAAGAAGGATTGATAGGCTGCCGGCTTCTGTGTAAGAAAAAGATTCGCAAAAAAACCCGCTTGGGGCTATGCATTTATCAGGAACAAGCGCCAGGGGCCTTAACACCCCTGCATAAACAAATGCACCGAAAACAATCAGCACGACAATAATTGCCCAGCCATAGGACATAAGGTACTCCATCGCAGCCTGGGCTTTTCTCATATTAAAGCTTTTATTTGGAGTAGAAGTATAAAAAACTTTTGGTAAAAAAGCGTGCAAGCTACATCCAGAAACAAAAACAGAAAAAGAACAAGAAAAAAATAAATTAAAAAACAAATCAGCTAATTGTTACTACAATCTCTCCGCCATGAGCAGGCTTAGTGGCGCCAAAGTCGTCTTGATAAGACAGATCATAAGAAATCCTTGCTTTTCTTCCAGAGGTAAGTGTGCCACCAAATGTACCTGTTATAGTAATTGGCGAGCCAGCTAAATTAGTTGAACTTAAATTAAGTGTAGCAAGAGCAGGAGCGGTTATAGTTGTAGGAGTAATTGTATTAAGCCCTGTAACAGCTAAATTGTTTCCATAAACCTGAGGAGTTATTATCAGTTGGAATTGCCCACCAGAAGTTAAGCTTGCTGAATTGCAGATAAAGCCTGCTGGTGCTGTGCACTTCTCTGGGACAAGCGCCAATGGGTTAAGTACTCCCATGTAAACCAAAGCTCCGATCACTACTAAGACAACTAATATTGCCCAGCCATAGGTCATAAGGAATTCCATGGCGGCCTGTGCTTTTCGATTAAATCTCATTTTTCCATTCACCTCATAATAAAAGTATACTGATAGTCTTTTGTTTATTCTCATATATAAATGTTTCTAAAAGTCGGGGGTTTTGGTTTTGATGGTTTTAGGGTACTATAAGTATTTTAAGATGTTTTAGATTAATTAAAGAAATCTAGAGAAATTTATAAACAATTAAAGATAATTAAGTTAATTCTAAAATTTAAATGAGACTTATTAAAACTTTAATAAAATTAATAAGTATTTGAATAGTTTTTAGAAATATTAAAAAAGTTATTAGATTCAATAAGAAAAAAATAAAGCCTAAAAGCTTTTTAT
>OMKS01000171.1_pt1 | contig 58399 bp, 50 predicted proteins | sample 1674721 | NCBI WGS metagenome assembly OMKS01 (sample SAMN06264996, study PRJEB25208) | sediment metagenome | isolation source: hot spring sediment | place: USA: California | collected 2014-09-02 | reverse complement strand
TTTAGCGGGACTAATCCCGCCTGCGGCGGGGCGAACCGCCGACATCCGACAGTTGCCAGACTCTACCGACTTTTTTCAATATAAAAATTAGTGGCGAGGGACGGAATCGAACCGCCGACACAGGGATTTTCAGTCCCCTGCTCTACCGACTGAGCTACCTCGCCACTAAAAAAGCGGTCTAATTTAGAATATATTCACCAAAAGCAAAAACTTTTTTTCTCCTCTTGTCGCATCCTCTAAAAACCGCTATATTTGTTTCGTTATGGAGATTCCAGATATCCTCAAAAAACTCACCGGTTTGCCTCATCGGGGAGCGACCACAAAAGAGGAGCGGCAAGCCGCCGAAATCCTCCGACAACAGCTCGCCGAGCTGAATATTGACGCCACAATCGAACGCTTCAAAGCTACAACCTCCTATTCCTGGGAAGTCATCTTCATTTCACTAACCATGATCGCCGGCTTACTGGTCAGCCCTATTCTGTCGAAAATCGGTACCGCCATCGTTTTGCTGGGCTTTTGGAACTATGTCCGGCATTTCACCGGTCGTACGACAATCTTTACCCCCCTGATCCCCAAAAAACAGTCCCAAAACGTGATTGCTCAAATTCCCTCCGCCGCGGTTACTAATAAAAATGTCCTCCTTATGGCGCATTACGACAGTGCCCGGGCGTCGGCAGTGTTCGCTCCTGAACGGGTGAAAAATTTCCGGCAATATTTTCTGCTAAATACCTGTGCCGGAATAGTTTCCATCATCTGGGCTTATCTTGGTGAATACTGGGGTGCCTCGCTCTGGTTCAAACTGACCTGTCTGGCGCTGTCGGTTGTTCATCTTGTCAATATCAGTATTCATCTCCACCGCGAAACTTGCCACCAGTTTGTTCCCGGTGCCAATGACAACGCCTCGGGGGTCGCCACTGTTCTGGCGGTGGTTGAAAAACTACGGCGGCAACCACTACAAAATTCCAAACTCTGGGTCGCTTTCACCGGTTGTGAAGAAGCCGGAATCCAGGGCGCCAGAGCCTTTTTCCAAAAGCATTGGACCGAGCTGCCGACAGAAAATACAGCCATCATCAATATTGACAATGTCGGCTCCGGAAATCTGCATTACGTTACCGGCGAAGGCATGTTATTATTTTATAATTTCGATGAAGCCCTGATCAATCAATGTCAGTTATTGGCGCAATCCCCGCCATTTGAAAACGTCCGACCTCTCGAATACCGCCGGGCATATTTCGACACCCTTGTCTTTGTGCAACACGGATACCCATGTACAACTTTAATTGCACTGGACAATGACCAACTTATTCCTCATTGGCACTGGTACACCGATACCGTTGAGAATATTGATGAAAAGATCATCCGACAGACTGCCGATTTTGCTGCGGAGCTGATCCGCCGGCTGGATGGAAATTAATCCATGAAACGAACTACCAAACAGCTTATATACCTTGTCTTATCTTTACTGATCGCCGGCATCGGTGGACTGTGGTTTTATTTTCAGGAAGCGCAATTACCCAGGGAGGGTGCGCTCGAAATACCCGGATTAAAAGCGCCGGTGGAGCTGCTCATTGATAATGACGGCTTTTATCACCTGTCCGCCCGGTACAGCGCCGACCTTTATCGGGCATTGGGGTACCTCCACGCATCTCAATATCTGCCCCGTATGGACCTTTTTCTGCGCACCGCCAACGGCACTCTCAGTGAAGTGTTCGGCAAAGAGTATCTTGAAATTGATATTTACACCCGCACTATCGGCTTTGCCGAGCTGGCAGACGATTTCATCGGGCAGGTTGATTCAACAGTCTTGCGCACCCTCGCCGCTTACTCCGGCGGTATCAACAGCTTTATCGAAAAAAATGCCCGTCATCTGCCCCGGACATTTAAACTTAAAAATTATGCACCTTCGCACTGGCGACCGGTTGACTGTCTGGCTGTCCAGCGACTACTGGCTTGGTCGCTCTCAGATCAGCTCGTAAAAAATATTGTCTTTTATAAGCTTCTGGAAATTTACGGACCGGAAAAAGTCCGTGACGGTTTTCCCACAGTCAAAAATCTACCCTCCGCAATCTTTCCGATGTATAACACCCTTCTGTTTTCCAATTTAAACCAGCTGCTCAGCTCTCACCTGGATCTACTGAACTTATTAAACATAAATATCTCTGATTTCGGGAGCGGCTGGGTTCTTGCCGCCAATCAAAATACCAACGCTATTGCGGCTCTGGGTAGTGACCTGCCCACTTTTATGAACGATTATCATTGCATCGTCGAACTTCATGCGCCCGGAATTCATGCCGGCGGAATCAGCATCCCCGGAGTGCCAGCCATCCTCTGCGGACATAATTTTACAATCGGCTGGAACCGGGTCATCAGACCGGCTGACAATCTTGAATTCATCCTGACACCGGTATTAAACAATCGTTATCTGCACGGGAATCAATGGCTCGATTTCTATACCCGGTCGGAAAACATCTGCATCCGCAACGGCAGAGACACCACCATCACCGTCCGGAAGACCAATTTCGGTCCGCTGATCGGACCCGTAATTAAGGAACTAACCCCGCAGCAGGCTGTCTCAATCCACTGGAAAGGATTCTCATTCTCCGATGAACACAAAGGCTTGCATCAACTCCTTGCCGCCGCAAACTGGGACGCATTCAAAGAGGCGCTCCAGCGGCAGGTGCTCCCCACCGCCGAATGGGATTATCTCGATATCCGGGGCAATATCGGCACCGCCCGGCTCGTTTCTGACCTGGAGCTGTCCCACAATACGACCCGCATCCCGGCGCCGTCCCGCTATTATGAGCCCGATTTCCGCAGTCCTGTTCGACACCTTTTCTGTAACTTCAATCCCATAAACGGCTTTATTTTCCATCACCAAACATCTCAATATTTCAATAAAGACTCCTCAATCTGCAATGATCCGGTATACGGTGACCAACCGATGTCACTGGAGACCCTGCTCAACGCCAATCCAAACCCTAAAGCCAGAGGATTGTTGCCTTTTATTAAAGAAATTATCAATCCCGCCGATTTGAACCGTCCGTTGCATCGGCAGGCTTTACAGGTTCTGACGGGGTGGAATTGCGAAAACTATCCACCGGGTCCGGCAGTGGTTATTTTCGAGACCTTTCTCGACAAACTATACGAAAAAACCTATCGCGACGAGTTAGACCTGAGTGATCCGCTGCTCTACGAGCAATTCATCCGTCTGAAGCATGAGATTTTCCCTAATATCCTTTATCTCTTACAAACGGGTGAATCATCATGGTTCGATAATATCCGCACACCCGCCACTGTTGAACGGCGTAAAGATGTTGTCGTGGACGCCTTTGCGGAAGCGGTTGACTTTCTCGCAAAAAAATATTCGCCCAATATTGCTCAATGGCGGGCTGGCGGGATTATTCCCGATGATCAAATCGCAAAAACCCGCTTCCTGCTGACACTGGCACCCAAACCCCACCTGTGTTTTTACTCCATCCGTTTGCAGCGCCGAAATATTATCAGCCGGGAAAATGTGATCTCCCCCATCCAGCGCCAACTGTCATCGGGAGACCCGCTAAAATTGATCCGGGACGGCGTGCGGATCGTTAGCCTACAGCCACCACCGACCCGCTAATCAAAAAGCGTCCGCTTTTCATCAATGAGTTCCCGCAGAGCCGGCAGAACATATACATTGGATAAATCCAAACGGCTTGCCACCTCGGTTAAAAAATCCACCTGCAAATCCAGGGGGGTATATTCGTTAATAACCACTTTCTTCTCGTGCTCAATCAGGCAGGTTCCCTCTTTGAAATCACCCTTCCCATAGACGACGGTATAGCCGAGTTTTTCCAGCAACTCTTCCAGCTCCGTCTTTTGACCGACCAGTTTTTTCTGTGAAATTTTCAGCGCCATTTTCTACAGATGATCCGAAAAATCTTTCCGCTCCAGCAAATCAACCAAATCTTTGACCCGCTCAGATTCGTTACGATGCACAATCAGAAGCGAATTTTTCGACTGAATGACAATCAGATCCCGGACGCCGATTGCCGCGATTAGATTTTTCCGGGAATAGATATAGGAATTTTCTGTATCAATCGGGACAATCTCACCGATAAGGACATTCCCGTTTTTATCCTTTTTTTGCAGTTCATAAACCGCATCCCAGCTGCCGACATCACTCCAATCGAAGTTAGCCCGCACGACATAGACATTTTTGGCTTTTTCCATGACTCCGTAATCAATGGAGTTGTTGTGAATCGTCGCCCACTGTTTCTTCAGAACCGTCTGATATTTCGGTGAGTCAATTGCCATACCGATCTGCTGCAGGCTCTCGTACATTTCCGGCATAAAGAGTTTCATGGCGTTGAGGATGTTTTCGGCTTTCCAGATAAACATACCACTGTTCCATAAAAATTCACCGCTGGCAAGAAAGCGCTGGGCGGTCGCCAGATTGGGTTTTTCCGCAAAGGTTTTCACCTTGAAAATATTATCTTTATGCGCCGGTTCTTTTGTATTCACCTGAATGTAGCCGTAGCCCGTCGCAGGACGGGTTGGCGAGATACCAAAGGTCACCAGGGCGACATGGTCCCGGGCAAACTGCACACCCTGATTAACCGCCTTTTTAAAAGCTCTGATATCGGTGATTAAATGATCCGCCGGGAAAATCCCCATTACAGCGTTCGGATCTTTCTGAATAATAGTCGTCGCCGCCAGACCGATACAGGGCGCTGTGTTCTTTCCACTGGGCTCGATGATCAGATTACGCTCCGGCAATTCCGGGATTTCCCGGTTAATAACCTCAGCCAGGTTCTGACCGGCGATAATATAAATCTTCTTCTCTTCAGCAATCTTTTTCATACGTTCGTAAGTTAGCCGTAGCATAGATTGATCGGAAACGATATCGAGCAGCTGTTTGGGTCGGTCTTTGCGGCTGCGCGGCCAGAAGCGTTTACCGACTCCGCCGGCCATTATCATTATATACATAGCTTCTCCCCCGTTTCTATTCTTTAACCGTGAACATTCCTTCAAATACTTTGCGCACCGGTCCCGCCAGCCAGATTTCTCCAGCTTTTTGATCAATGACCAGCTCGCCGCCACGCGCCTGCATTGTGATGGGAAACGAATCGCCGCAGACCCGGTGAATCGTCACCGCTGACGCCGTCGCTCCGGTTCCGCAAGCCAGGGTCTCACCCTCAACACCCCGTTCCCAGGTCCGAATTTTCCAGCCGCCGTGACCCATCTTTTCAATGTAATTGATATTGGCATCGTACTTTTTCCGTAAATCCGGTGATTCGGTGGTGAGACCCAGCGCATCCACATCATTACTGAAGCGCACCAGATGGGGCACCCCGGTATTAACCAGATAGGCGGTTTCCGAGCCCAGGCGAATCGGTTGGATTTCCGCGGGCTGATTGATTGTCAGCGACATCTGTTCATTTATAATCTGTCCCCGATGGATTCCATCAGCGGCGGCAAACCGGTAAGTCTCATTGCGCAGAATACCGTATTCGAAGACAAAAAACAGCGCCGCCCGGGCACCGTTGCCGCACATCACCGGTCCGCTGCCGTCGGCATTGTAAAAATTCATAAAAAAATCAGCCTCCGGACTGCGCTCTATCAGAATCAGACCATCGGCACCGATTCCCAACCGGCGATGCGTCAGACCTTTGGCAATCTCAGAGAGTTTCTCCCTGAAAAAAGGTTTGCGGTGATCAATTATAATAAAATCGTTGCCGGCGGCTTCCACCTTCCAAAATTTTACATCCATATCAGTACCTCCAGTTCACTTCGGCGGTTTCCCAGCGGGCTCGGACACTAATTTTCTCCGGATAGCTACGATAAGGTTCCGCCGGTTGAAATGGTCTGATCCGCCCCGGGTCCCAACGTCCATTGCCATTGCGGTCTTCCCAAATTTCAATACGATAATCACCCGGCAACAGCGCTGCCACCAAATACGCGCCGCTCTCCGGAACCGCTACGGTTACCGGTCGCCATTCCTCTTTTACCGGGACACAGGTCAGCATTACCCGCTCTGCCAGTGAATCGGCAATCTCCACCTTGCCCGAGATACTGCCGAAACTGTTGGCATCCACCGTTTGAAAGGTCATGGAAAAGAGCGAATCTTCAAAACAGTTCCCGGAGAGGTCTGTCCAGTCAGAACAATCCAACTGAAGGCGGTATTCCGTTGCCGATGCCAGCGGTGATTCAGGCATCAGTCGTATTGAGTTGGCGTCATCCTGCCGGTATTCAAAACCCACCCGGTTGCTGTCTTTATCCATAATCACCGCCAGACTGTCCGTGATTTCCAGGCGAACCGCCTCATCAAAGAATATCCGGATATGCGTGTCCCGGGGAATATTTTTACTTCCGCCGGCAGGATATGTCTTGATAATTTTCGGAGCGATTGTATCTTCAGCAGCCGTGTAGGTAAAAAGCGCTGTGGCGGTGTCAATCAGTTCATTGCCCCGATCATCAAACAGGCTATCCACCGTCAGCGTGTATTGCTGTCCGGGCACCACACCACGGGCTTTCACCAGCAGCGCTTTGGGGTCTGTCCGATCCAGCCAGAAAGATTGCAGCAGCGCATCGTTATTGATCCGTATGTCCGCAGCGATATATTTTTCAGGGTCTAAAGGACGGGAAAAGAGCAATGTGACTTTGTCCTCTATCTGGGTGGTTTTCAATAATTTGAAAGGTTTCAGATAAAAGCGGCTCAGCCGGAAGTTAATTCCCGCTACCGCGGCGCTGCGGTGGGCGATTCTGATGGGATCACGCGCGGGAATACCGAACAGGCAGTTTTCGTCAATCAGGGCGATTCTCGCCGTTTCCGCAGAAATTGCCAACAGGCGATATTCTCCCCGCGCCAGGTTTGACAGGCGGAATGAGCCGTTCGGTTCGACTGCCGTTTTGTAATCCGGCTGGAGACCGAGCAGCGAATCGGGAAAAACGTCCGTTGTACGGAATGCCCAGACCTGCGGTTTGTGTTTTTGCGGGATATCGAATACCTGTCCGCTGAGGCTGCCTTCATCAATGGAATCACCCGTGGCAAAAGCCAGCCGGATGTTCTGTTCCGAATAGTTTTTCTGGTAATCCCGGATATTGCGCCCGAAGCTGATGATGTAGGTCGTATTTTCGGCGAGCGAATCCGGATATTCAATAGTGATCCGCTTGCGGTTCACCTTGACGACCGGTAGTCGTGGCGGGGCTGGGGTAATCTCCAGACTATTCTCAGCCGAGCGGGGATCAATATTTTCCGAAAAGGTCATAACAATGTCCGTTTTCCGGCTGACATTGACCCTACCGTTTTCCGGAATTGACGAAACCAGTATGGGACCGGTCCTATCTTCGGGTCCACCGCCGGGTGGTCCCTGCGCCGCACACCCCAGCAAAACAGCCAGACCGCCGGACATTAACATAGACCGGATAAATCGAATCACGGCTTTGGATCGGCTGTATTGCAATTTTCTAAACAGGCGTCAGAATCAGATTACGCCCAGTTCTTTCCCAATTTTATGAAATTTCTCAAGAACAAAATCCAGCTGTTCCTTAGTATGGGTGGCGATATAGCTGGTGCGCAGACGGGCGGAATCGCTGGGCACTGCCGGATAGATAACGGCATTGGTATAGACACCTTCTTCGAAAAGGGATTTCCAGAACAGAAAGGTCTTCATATTGTCACCGATAACCACCGGCACAACCGGTGTCTCACTGACGCTGGTATCGAAGCCCATCCTCTGAAATTCACTGCGCATATAATCGCCGATTTCCCACAAACGCTGCCGGCGTTCGGGCTCGTTTTTTATAATCTCCAGCGCCGCCCGGGTTGACGCCACCACACTCGGCGGCAGACTGGCAGTGAAAATCATGCTGCGGGAGTTATGCTGGATGTAGTCAATCACCTCCTTGTCGCCGGCGATAAAACCACCCACCGCCCCAAAAGATTTGGAAAAGGTGCCCATGATCAGATCCACCTGATCGGTCACACCGAAATGTGCCGCGGTCCCGTTTCCCTGTGGTCCCAGAACTCCGATGGAATGGGCATCGTCCACCATCAGGCGCACGTGGTACTTTTTGGCAAGCGTACACAGCGCCGGCAGGGGCGCGATATCACCCTCCATGGAGAAGACGCCGTCTACAATCAACATTTTGCCATTATTGTTTGAAGGTTCTTCCAGAATCGCCTGCAATTCATCCAGATCGTTATGCTGATAACGCCGGATCGTCGCCCCGGAAAGCCGGCAGCCGTCAACAATACTGGCATGATCCAGACGGTCAATGATGACCGTATCCTTTTTACCCAGCAAAGTGGAAATGGTACCGAGATTCACCAGAAAGCCGGTGGAAAAAATCAGCGCCGCCGCTTTCCCGACAAACTCCGCCAGCTCCTGTTCAAACTGCTCATGAATGTCCAGCGTACCGTTCAAAAAGCGGCTGCCGGTGCGACCCGTACCGTACTCTTCCAGAGCCTTTTTTGCCGCTTCGACCACTTTCGGGTGGTGGGTCAGCCCGAGATAGTTGTTGGAGCCGATCATGATTTTTTTAGCTCCGTTATAAATCATTACCGTGTCATCGCCACCGGAAAAGGGAATAAAATAGGGATAATAGCCTTCCCGGCGGGCAATTTCCGCATCCTTATAATTGTAGCATTTCTCGAATATGTCCATTTACTGTTCCCTTCTCTAAAATTTATAACCGGCGTAAATTTACCAGCAGAGAAGCGGATATGCAACTATCAAGATTTTTAGCATGGCGGATTTGTGTTTTCCATGTAAATTATATTATCATTGAAAGGTTTACTATTGAATACGACTCTGAAACCCAACAAAAAATCAGCCAAATTTATATTCTCATGGCTTGTCTTTGCTGCTCTTTGCGCCTGTACCGGCGATCCCGAATTGCCCGACCTGTCCACGATCGAATGGATCGGCAGGTACGGCTACGAAACGCAGGAGATATTTCTCGTCGTCACCTCGCCTAAAATTCCCGGACCCCGGATCAAAGTTACAGTGGGCTCTGAAAACCGCTATCTCCTCATTGATCCGAACTCCAGCGATCTGCTGATCAGGGAAAATGCCTTTCGAAATGCCAACTTCGAACCCCAGCGCATGTCCAATCAGCTCACCGAAACCAACGAGCTCATGGTGGAGGAGGGCTATTTACACGAGGTCGCTTTCCTCAATTTTGAATTTCCCATCGTCTATGCTGCCATGATCAAACAGAGTTCTCGTCCTTTTCTGGTTAGCGGCATCATCGGGCGGAACCTGCTCGACGACGGTCGCCTGACCATTGATATGCGCCACAAAATCCTGGCTTATTCCTCACAACCCGCCGTGGCGTTGGAAAATCCGGCAGCCGACAGCAATCTCGTCGCTTTTACGCTGAAACGGGGACTGAGCGCTCAGGACGGACTGCTGAAATTTCAGTGTCGCATCAATGGCAACCGTTATCTCGCCACTCTCAGCACCCGGCACGCAAAGACCCGGATCAGCCCCGAAATCGCACAGGCAATCTCATCCAAAACACCCAGAAATTCCGTCACAATTAATTCACTGAAAATCGGTTCCCGGGAATTCCGCGAGCTGAAATGCGAGATCAATAATGATATAATGACGCTGGAGCCGGAAAATGCTGAAGTCATCAGTGTCATCATCGGAATGGATGTCATCAATCAGAGTCTGCTTACCATTGATTTTAGCAACCAGCTTATTCTACTGGAATAGCCAGCCCGGCAGAATATTATACAATCAATCCATTGCGAAAAGGCGGTTACTATCTATTTGGTCAAATAGTCAATCAGATTAAATCTAAGGATAAATCCGATGACGATGATGCTGACCATTGTGGATAACTTAATCGCAATATCCAGCGACGGACCCGTCGTATCCTTCAGCGGATCGCCCACGGTATCCCCGGTCACCGCCGCGGAATAGCTGCTCATCACCACTGTAAACTTTGCTCTCAAATCTTTCATCTCCATCAGAGTCTGGTGCTCATCAGGCTTGAGCTTGAGATAAAGTTTGAAAATCTGACGGTCCTCCTGATTCAGTTTCCGGTACAGGGCGTTCAATGTCTCATCATCCGATTCGCTGACCTCTTTGCCACCGAAACGCTTGATCGGAACTTCCAGCGATTTATCCTTTTTGATATATTCCGTCTCAAGATAATCAATGATGTCTGCGAGATAATCCGAAACCTTCTCATCAATGCTGAATGCCAGCGGATTCATATTGACCAGTTCATAAAGAAATTTGGAATAGTCGCGCGTCAGGAAAAAGGGCCATAATCCCATGTGGGTAACTCTTTTGATACCGTCACTGATTTTGAATTTCAGCTCCGATTTCGAGCGCTCAATAAATTTTTTGGCATTATCCCAGGCACCGCCGGAATTAGCCATAAAAACCGCAAAAAAGAAACCAAGCAATAAGTTACCCAGCAGCAAGCCTACAATGCCGATCGGTCCCAAAATAAGCCCGGTGATGATCGGCGCCAGGATTGCAGTCAGCGCCGGGGAAAGCATCTTTTTCTGCGCCGCGGCGGTGGAAATTTTCACGCACTGGCTATAATCGGGTGTGGTTTTACCGGTCATAATGCCCTTAATCTCCCGAAACTGCCGGCGCACCTCATCAATCATCTCGCCGGCAGCCAGCGAAACCGCCTCAATGGTCTTGCTGGAAAAGGTCGTCGTCAGCGCTCCGCCGATAAACAAGCCAACAATAAAGCGAATATCCATAATCGAGCCACCCAGATAAGCCAGAATGTCAATCACCTCGACAGACACAATGTCCACCATATTACCCGCAATCTCAATGGTTGTCTCGCCCATGCGGATCAGCTCCGACCGGATTGTCTCCAGGAAGGCGGCAATCAGGGTGACAGCCGTCAGCGCTGCAGCGCCGATACAGAGCCCTTTTCCACGCGCCGCCGTCGAATTTCCCAGCTCATCCAGAGCATCGGTGCGCAGCCGCGTCTCGCTGGGCATATCCGCCATCTCGGCAATGCCACCGGCATTATCGGCAATCGGACCAAAAGCATCGGTGGACAAATTGATGCCCAGCGTCGCCAGCATCCCGACAGCCGCCAGACCAACGGCATAGAGTCCCAGCGAAAAATCGTGAAAGCCGTTGCCCGCTAAAAACGCCACCAGCATGCCCATGATGATAAAGACCACCACCGGCGCCGTGGAAAACAGACCGACAGATAATCCCGACGTGATCACTGTGGCATGACCTGTCTTTGCCTGACGGGAAATGCCCTGCACCGGCGCATAGGCGGCATTAGTGTATAAATCGGTGACATAGCCGATTGCCACCCCCGCCGCCATACCAGCCAATAAGGGAATAAACAGCGCCCAGAATTTATCGGGGAACAGAATAGTGATGGTAACGGCGCTGAAAGCAATTGTGATCAGGGTGGTCAAATTGATGCCGCGATTGATGGCTGCCAGCAGCCCTTTCTGCGACAGATTTTCCGAAGTTCGCACGGAAAAGATTCCCGCAATTGATGCCAGCGTTCCGATTCCGGCGATGATCATCGGTAGAATTACACCGTTAAACGCCTGCCCCAGCGGAAATGCCGCCACCGCCAGAACAGCCGTTCCCAAAATCGAACCCACAAAGGACTCAAACAGGTCGGCGCCCATTCCGGCGACATCGCCCACATTGTCACCTACATTGTCGGCAATCACCGCTGGATTGCGCGGATCATCTTCGGGAATTCCGGCTTCCACCTTACCCACCAGATCGGCACCCATATCCGCCGCCTTGGTAAAAATACCGCCACCGACACGGGCAAACAGCGCCATTGCCGAAGCCCCCACCCCAAAACTTAGCAGCGTCGTGGTAATCAGCTGGTATTTCAGCGCCAGATTCTCTTCCGGGATAAAGCGATCCATGATCAGAAACCAGGCAATCACACAAAACAGGGCAAAACCAACCACCACCAGCCCCATGACACTGCCGCCCCGAAATGAAATCCGCAGCGCCTGATTCAAGGACTTGCTGGCGGCATGGGTCGTCCGATTGGAACTCATTGTTGACGTCAGCATCCCGAAAAAGCCGCTCAATCCGGAGAAAAAAGCCCCGGTCAAAAAACAGAAGGGCACAAACCTGCTGAGAATGTTAAAACCAAAGGAGAAAATCACTAAGATTAAAAAGACAATGATAAAAAACAGACCGGCGGTTTTATACTGCTGCCGAAGATAAGCCATCGCTCCTTCACGAATATAACCGGCAATCCGCTGAACCTGCTGATTGCCCGGGTCCTGACGGCGAATCCAGAGATAAAAAAACAGCGCCGTAAACAGAGCCACGATTGACGCCACCGGTACGATTATCAGACGTAATAACATAGCCACTCCTGAATTATCCGTTGTAAAACCGGTCAAAGATTACATTAATTCAGGGTAATTTTCAAGTAAATAGAATAAGGGACTGCCCTTGCGAGCAGTCCCTTCTAAATAGAATCAATGACAGACTATTTCATGAATGTCATTTTTCTGGTCTTGGTCACTCCATCGGCTTGCAGCTGATAGATATAGACACCGGTAGACACGTTATATCCATGTTTATCTTTGCCATTCCAGACAACTGAATAGTTGCCCTGCTGGAAATGTTTGTCTATGAGAGAGATAACTTCTCTGCCCAGAATGTCATAAATAACCAGCTTGACATGATTCTGCCGGGGAATCTGGAAACTGATCGAGGTTGTCGGGTTGAACGGATTCGGGAAATTCTGATGGAGTTTATACTGATCCAGAATTTTAGAGTCAGAATCAACGATGCCACTGACAACCATCTCTTCAAATCGCAACACCTTACCGCCATTGGTAAAGAAATATCCAAAATCCTTATTCAGGAAAACCGCCGAAGTGTAATAATCATCATCGGTGACTGACGGAGTCGCCATCTGTTTCCAGGTGGCACCGAGAGCCGAGGTATAAAAGACACCGTTATCGGAAAGTGCCACAAAAACATCGGTTCCGGGTATGGCGACAACACCATTAGCCCAGAAAGCCGATGAGGTATCGGGTTGATTTCCCTTATACCAGGTCTCCCCACCATCTTCCGACATGATAATTGCACCATATCGGTCGGCGATCATTCCATGATGGTCATCCACAAAGGCGATCGCCCGGGGATATTTCTGGATAATTGTATCAGGAATGGCAAAACTCTCCCATGTAACACCGGCATCATAGGAGCGGAAAACATAACCGGAATCGTATTCCATGGTCAAACCGGCACACCAGATGCTTTCGCCGACATTGCAGGAAGCCAGCCCCCAGGTATAATACCCGTAAGCCGCATTCAGATAATCAATACCGGTGATTTCAGTCCAGTTGGCGCCCTGATCCTCTGTGCGGACAAAATGCATGGCTCCGTTTGGCTCCATATCGCCAAAGGCAACCGCCACATTGTCGTTCAGCACTCTCAGACCGTCAAACCAGCCCGGAGCCAGCATCGAGATATTATAAGTATAGACCTCGTCAAAAGTCGCACCACCATCGGTAGTCCGATAAATCTTACCTTCGGCAACGGCAACCAATGCTGTGTTTTCATCGAAAGCATCCATCTGAGCTACGCGCCCGGGTATGGCTGTCGCATTATGGGTAAATGTCTTGCCGCCATCAATTGATCGGAAAACATATGTACCTACAGCACTGCCGCCATTCGCTGAAAACCAGATTGTATTTTCATCAATGATCCGACCCGGTTTAAACAGGAACCCATCCGGAGTCTCTCCGTTCAGTAAAACTTCTTCGGCTAAAACGATATTATCCGGTTCACCGACATAGCCGTTGTAATCCAGAACGATAATCGGGGCGGTGGCAGAAATCAGCCCACCTATCGGTGTACTGGACGTATAGACGACTTCGAGTGCCGGATCACTATCCATATTGGCAATATTGATGACGCTCCAGATACCATCGGTGCCGTACTCACTGTCAATAACAGCCAGCCCATAGTTATTTGGATCCGTGATATCGCCGCCGTTGTAGGCGAAGTGGAAAATAGCGGCATTGGGTGTAGAGGCGCGCGAACCAAAGACAAAATCAAGGTAGCCGTCGTTATCAATATCCCCATAAGCACCGCCCCAGGGACCTCTCGAGCCGCTAGGCCAGTAAGCTGCCATATTCGCCAGTTCGGTCGCCACGAGGGTATCACCGTCCTCCTGCAACAGATAGATGCCCTTTTTGGAATCATCACCCCAGTCATAAACGGCGCAGATAATCTCCAGCGTGGCGTCCCCATCCAGATCAACTGCAAACGCTGATTGGACAGATGAACCGCCAGCCAACGGTGAAAGTCTGTCATATCCCCAGGTGCCTTCATTGTAGGTGAATTTGGTGATTTCGGTTTCCGAGAAAGCATATATCCGGTTATCAATTATCGCAACATCCCATTTATTTTCGACGGCACTCGTCAGGCTGAAATCCTTGCCACTGACCTCCATAGTCCATGTTTCAGTTCCGCCGCCGTTGTCCGGGATATCGTCTACCGAGACCACGCCTACATAGACGCCACCGTAGTTTCCCGCCCGATCGGCAAACACAATCTCGGGATGGCCGTCACCGTCAACATCCACAATTTCCCAGTCAATCGGGCGGATGTTGTCATTATCGGTATCGGAAATCGTCCAGGATGCGTTGGGCAGGTAGTTGCCGGAACCGTCATCCACGCCAAAGACATCGCCGCCGGCATGTTCGTAAACCAGGATGCGAGCCGGATTGGGGACATCTGTCGTCGTAAAATTGACAATTCCCCAGACCAGTTCCATTTTTCCGTCATTATCCAGATCAGCCAGCGACAGACAGGGCCAGGTGTTCTGTTTCTCCACCAAGTCGGACGGAGCCTCAGCGCTCCACACGACATTCCAATCGCTCCCGTCAAACTCCAGCTTGTAAATTCGCGGAACCAGTTCTCCGGGGGTGTCATTCCAGTTGTTATTCACCAGATAGATTTCCAACAGACCATCCTCATCAACATCAACACCAGCAATCATATTCCCAGCGCCACCATTATTTGTTGTGGCATCCGGAAACGGAATTTCGGCGACACGGTCAAAACCGTTAATCGCAAGCGCACCAGTTGTCGCCAGTATAAACACTGCGATAACTGTAATTAAAGTAACATTTCGCATACGTCCTCCTTTGTTAGACATTTTACACATATATTTTTAAAGCCCAAAATCAATTGAAAAACGGTGGATCGCCCGTAATATTCCCATATCAGCATAGGAATAATCGGCGCGCAGATTTAAACTCTCTCCCATTCCCAGTTTAATGCCGCCACCAAAAGCCAATCCTCCTTCATCGGTATTAAATTGATACCCGCTTCGCACGAAAATCATCCGGTTCAACGAATATTCCAGACCCAGATTATACTGTTCCAGGTTGTTATTGGAATGCACCAGGTCCATGGCGGTCTTCAAACGATTCACCTTGCCGTCAATCAGGTTCATACTGATCCCAAACCTGAAATTAACCGGCAGCGAATAGGATTCAAAGGTCTTGGGTTCCGGCGGGTCGGAACCGTAGGATTTCACATCACTGTAATCAATATAATCGCCGCTGAACTTGACTTCCGGACCAAAATGCAGAATTGACATGGCGATATTCAGCCCGTGAAAGTCAGTCCGGTACATTGTCCCTAAATCAATCGCCCAGGTGGAATAGGAGTAATCCCAATAACCCTCATGCAACAGCTTGGTCGTGACACCAACGGAGACTTTATCGGTTAAATAACGCGAATAGGTCAGTCCCAGGCTGTAGTTTGAAATCGCAAAATATTCTCCGGTACCTTCGGAATTCTCTATTGTAGTGATTTCCATGTCGTCCGTCATCAGGTAGACGGTGCTAATTCCGATCGTTCCGATATTACCCAATTTCATTGCAAGTGAAAGACCGCCGATCGAAATACCCGCCGGCCAGGTATTGTACGCCGAATAAAGATTCATGTGTTGCACGTCGGCTAATCCAGCCGGATTCCAGAAGACGGCGCTGGCGTCATCAATCACGGCGGTAACTGCTTCACCCATGCCCGTCGAACGCGCCCCGAGTCCGATTTCAAGGAACTGTGCTACAGCCGTCCCCACCGGTGCAAACTCTTCTGCCGATACGGAGCTGACCGGGACCAGGCTCAGAATCAAAAAGAGTACCTTGATTTTCTTCATCATCTTGAAATTCCTTTTATCTTACGATTATAAATTTTCCGACCTTTTCACCCAGCGACGGTGATTCCACAACATACATATAAATGCCGGGAGCCGCCTCCTGATTGTTGCGGGTCATTAAATCCCATTCGGCGACGCTGGGGCTGGCTAAATTGACCGATTCGCCGACAATGACAGTCTTATTTGCCTGCACTTTAGCCACATAATCGCCATCCAAAGTAAAGATTTTTACCGTAGCGTCCGCGGGCAGATTGGTGAATTGCAGACGGTGTTTCCAGGGAAAATTGTCACTGGGCGACGGATTGTTCCACTTGGCACTGCCGATATAGGGATTGGGGACGACTTTGACATTGTCCAGGGTCTCTGTCGCTACCGGATTAGCAGGCGAAATAACCCGGTAACTCTTCTCATCGGTCAGCTGGCTGAAAGCCTGCCCTAGCGGGATCGGGTCTGTAATTTCTTCGGTAAAGGCTTGAACCGAATAATGGTAAATCAAACCGTTGGTGATGTCCGGGTCTATCAACTGATATGTACCGGTTGTCGGACCCGCTGGCGGCGGCCACGAGGAGCTTCCGGTTGTATCATAATAGGTCGCCAATGTCTGCCAGCCAATGCTGCCATCAGCTCTCTTGATTCCTTTTGACACTTTATAAAACTGGAAATAGCTGTTGCTTTCAGCCAGATTGTCCCAGGTTAGGGTTAATCCCTCGGTGACACCATCTACAACATAGTAATCCACCATTAAGGTAGGTGCTGTGGGCGCTTCCACTGCCAATACATAATCATTATCCACAATAAACTGGGCAACTTTCATAATCTCGACCAGCTTAATCATACTGTAGATGCCCCCACTGTCCGGATCGCTGCCGACGCCCAGCGCCATGGTCACCACCACCGAATCGCCGGTGGGAAAATTTGCCAGCGGTCCAAGCGTATAAATCCCCCGGTAATCATGCGCCGGATAGGGTACTCCCGAGCCTTGAAAGTCGGTAATATCCTCAAATTCGGGCACACCGATCATGCGATTCCAGGCTTCCTGGTCAGTCGCCGGATCGTTGTAAATATGACATATATGAAAAGAGCTAGGCTTCATTTCCGGTACTGACTTCAGGATTTTAACTCCCAAAAATCCGGGGGACTGTAAAACCCCGTCCACGCCCGGATTGCCCATGTCATCTTCGACCGCCACACCGTCAACAATATACTCCGAAGGATAGTATGGATTATCATAATCCAGCATAAACATCAGCGTACTGTCGGCATCTTCAGCGGTCAAGCCATGGTCATAACCCGCCATTTGCGGACAGCGTTCCAGCCAGTCCCACTGCGAATTACACATGACCCAGTCATCCTGGTTCGAGTATTTATCCTCAGCGCCCCAGGTCGGCAGCTTGGATATATCACCGTCCAGCCGGATACCAAAGTAAAAATCCTGAATATCCTGGGGTGTATCGGGCAGATAATCGCCATCGGTATCAATCCCGACATTTTTAATAGTATATTCATAAATGATAAAATCCCCGGCATAACTGGCGCTCCAGGCATAGGTTCGTTCGATCACTTCAACGCCCAGCGGTACATGGGCTGAAGCACCTGGCGCATAGACATCATAGTAACGGGTATAGGTTTCCTGATCCGCCCGGGTGCTTTCCGTGGTCAGATAAACCGAATCCAGGGGAGAAAATTCCTTGTCTTCACCCGTACTGGAATGAAAAACGCCGTCTACGAAACCGTGCAACCAAAGCGTACCCCGATAGAGATATGAATTGCCCGAACCGCCGGGATAGTCGCAGGAAGGCGTCCGGTTTTCGTAGGCATCGTCTCCCAAATAGCTGAAATTTGTGACCCGATTCCAAAGCGTACCGATTTTATGATACTTCCAGTTATTCGGAACGATCGGCGAATCCATGGGGGCGGCGGCTTTTTGCAAATCCAATGACTCTTGATACAGATCGGCAGCCATGCCCACCGTTATGCTTAAAAGCAGAGTAATGATAATCGTCCATACCATTTTATTCAGCTGTTCCTTCATTAATTTCCTCCTGGGAATTTATACGTCGGTTAAAATTGAATGGCGACGCCAAACCGGAACTGGCGTTCGCTGTTATAAACCTGCGGATTGCGGATATATTCACCGGTCACGCCCTCCTTTGACACAACCGCCGGGTCACCTTTGGTTGCCTGATCCACCTGGTAGTAATAGGAGTTGCCAATCCAATCAACATTCTGCCGGTTAAACAAATTGAATACATCCAAGTACAGATTAAGCCTCGCTTTCGGGATCGGAATCTCCTTACTAAGTCGCAGGTCTGTATTGCTGGTCGCGGGCATGCGCAGATCGTTGATCTTTCCGGTTCCATAGGAGGAATAGGGCAATCCGCTGCCGTAATTAAACTGGATATTTGCCAGCCAACGCCCCAAAATCATTCCATAACGGTCCGGTGTCTTGAACGTCAGATTGGCATTCACCGTATGGGTCTGATCGAAACTTAAGATATTCAGCCGCCGTTCGCTGTCAAAGGCGCCGGCGCCGCTGGTAGAACTGGAGCTGCGACCCTTGGCAACCGAAAAAGTATAATTCACAGAGCCGCCCCAGAAGTTCCCGATCCGCTTGATCAGGGAAAACTCAAGACCTTTCATATTACCGTAATCGGCATTCACAAAGATGTTCGCTTCGGTACCATAATAGTTGCGAAGCACATAATGATATATGTTCATCAAATTGGTCACATCTTTGTAATATCCGTTAACCGACAACTTGATATCATCTGTAAACAGGTGTTCGACACCCACCTCGTAAGCAACGGTTTTCTCCGGAGCCAGATTCGGATTACCGATATAATTACCGGCTTTTGTCAAATCCCGGTAGGTTAAATTCCGGTACATATAATATCCGTCCGGGCGTTGAAAATAGTGCCCGTACGAAAACCGGATGATGTCGCGGTCCGTAATCGGGTGCGATACGGCAATCCGGGGACTGATCTGACTCTTGTTGGTTACCTCCTGCGGATCAATTAAAATCGCTTCTCCCACCGAATCTACATCTGTAAAGGGGTTGTTGAAATCAGCGGGAAAGATAACCGGATCACCGAATCCCGACGGATTAAAATAATCGTAACGAATCCCGATCAGGGCGATAATCCCTTCATAGTCAATTTTATCCTGAACATAAATTCCCAGATCAATCATTTCCTGTTTCCAAATGTCCAGCCGGTTGGTACCGTAGCCCAATGTCCAGCTGATGTTCTCAACATCCATTTCGTGATGGGAAAATTCGAAACCGCTCTTAACCAGATGATTGGGATTCAGCTGCGATACGAGGTCCATTTTCGCCGTATTGGTAACGGATGTCTGATCGCGATATCCGGGATCATCACCCCGAATCCACCAGTAGTTGTTCAACCTCTCCCGATAAATCGGATGAGGTCCCTCTTTATTGGGGTCCCAGACGAGGTCCTCTTCGGTATTTCCGTCGTCATCGCGGTCTTCAATATCGGGCGTTGCATAATGATAATGAGAGTAAAACCGCTGATACCGGAGATCATAATAGGTTTTCGATGATAACTGGTGGGTCATCACAATATATTGGTTGTTACTTCTCTGCTGATAATTCCAGAGATAGTCCTGCATGGGACCCACATAAATCGTCGAAACTGTATCACTGACCAGAGTATCCGGACCGATTATAAATTGAGTTAAAGAATCATAACGCGTGCCATGATTTTCGTACTTGGAAGGATCATCAACATAGACATAGTGTAAAATTGTTTTATCCCCCGCCGACTTGTATTGTCCATATTCATTCACCTGATAATCACCCGCCGGTCCGTATTTGGACGCCGGAAAATAGAACTGATCCCACTCTCTGTAAGAATAGAGCCCACCGACTGAGATTTTGATATTGCGACCCAACTTCGCCGATATTTTCCCTTGTAGCGATTCTTTATAGAGATTCTGATTAATGAAATACCCCTGCGTGCGATCCGTCAGCTCGCCGGACAGTGCGAAGTTAATATTTCCCGCGGAGCCCGGTATGACCGGACCGCTCAGCGATAGCTTATAGATATTTTCCAACTTGTGCTGATATTTGGTGTCGAACCAGTAGTCCCGCTCGCCCATTAACAGATCATTTAAAGCGGACCCGAAATTCGTTGATGTTACCGATACTTTACCGGAATACTTGGAACCGCCCTCTTTCATGGCAAGGTTGATGATACCGGATTGCACGTTGCCGTATTCTGCGCTGAATCCACCCAGCGTAACCTCCATTTCCTGAATACTGGCTTCCGGTACATCGGCGGTAAATCCACCCATATTCCCGGAATACTCACCCGCCGGGTCTCTAACCGGCAACCCATCTACTAAAATCATCACCTCGCCAACCCGACCGCCTCTGAAATGACTGCCGACGACGCCCGCCTGATTTCGGGCTATTGTTTGAAAATCATCAATCGGTTGAATTTCGATCTCTTCGGTACTGACCGTTGTACGGGATGTAAATTCGTCCCGCTTCAGGAGCGGTCTTTCGGCGACAATCACGACCGATTCCGCCGCTTCCAATACTTCCGAGCTCATTGTAAAATCAAGCTTGGTACTTAAATCAATAGACACCCGGACTCCGGATACTGTGACTGCCTGGTAGCCAATCATTGTGGCTTTTAACGTATATTCACCGGCTGGTATATTTAAAATCACATAATAGCCATCCTTGTCGGTCGCCGCTCCATAGGTTGTCCCCTGGATGACGACATTTACCCCGACAAGCGGGTGTCCCGTCTGAGTATCGGTAATAAATCCCTCAATATTCCCGGTAACTCCGGCGAAAATCCAGGTACAATAAATAAAAACAAGAGCCACTAAAAGAATTACTTTTCGCATTGACGCCCTCCCAAAAAATGGTAGTTTTCAGTAGTTGGCTGGTTGCTGATTATTTTAAACCATTCCATTTACAATAAATTTGGTAACGTAATAATTCTGCCTCTCAACGTTTTAATTTAGAGAAAATAACAACGAAATCAACAAAAATTTGAGGAAAAATCAGACGGGAGCAGGTAGAATCCAGTTTTTGTTAGGAGCCTTAACTAATTATCAATGACCGCTTGTTTTACCCCTCCATTACCCGATTGCATAGTATTGTAACGCTGTTGGTGTTCATATATCTAAGAGGATATAAATCGGGAGTATCGCTATGTTCTTAAAGGACGAAGACCGCAATTTCATTAAACAGCAGCTGTCGGCAATGACCGACACTGTCAAAATCATCCACTTTACCCAGTCTATCGAATGCAGCTACTGCCGCGAAACCCGCCAGTTACTGGAAGAACTGGCATTGCTGTCCGACAAACTCTCTTTGGAAGTCTATAATTTCCAACTGGATAAAGAGGAAGTTGCGAAATACAAAATTGATAAAATTCCGGCGACCATTTTAATCGCCGGCGACGGAACCGATCCCGGCATCCGCTTCTTCGGCATACCATCGGGGTACGAATTCATGAGCGTCATCGAGGATATTATTGATATCTCCAATCAGAATCACGGTTTTGAAGAAAATCTCCTGCAACAAATCCGGGGAATCAACCAGCCGGTGCACATTCAGGTCTTTGTCACACCCACCTGTCCCTATTGCCCGCGTGCCGTTCGCATTGCGCATCGTCTCGCCTTAGCCAATCAACACATCACCGGCGATATGGTTGAGGCGACCGAATTTCCCCACCTCGCGCAAAAATACTCCGTTCATGGCGTCCCGAAATCTATAATAAATGAAACCTCATCTCTGGAAGGCGCCGTTCCCGAGCAGATGTTTCTGGAAAAAATCAAACAGACAATCCATTAACTCTCTACCGTGCTATTTTACAATTGAGACAAATTCATTGATGGATTTTCGCATTCAAAATGCTAAATTAAAGCACTTTGGATCCAAAACCGCCATTCGACGAAGAAAAAATAGTTGCCCGCGCTCAGCAGGGCGATCGGCAGGCACTGGCTCAGCTGGTCATCGAATACCGCAGCCGGATTTACCATCTCGGGCTGCGTTTAACCGGCAACGAGCAGGACGCTGAGGATATTCTGCAGGAAGCCTTTTTAATCATGGTCAAAAAAATCCACCAGTTCAAAGGCGACTCATCCTTCTATACCTGGCTATACCGAATCGCCGTGAATATCGGACTTCGGAAACTGAAGTCCAAACCCCGCAAATATCAGCATATCTCACTGGATGATCCCGATATGGAACATATCAGCACCGCCGAGACCGCCGAATGGCCTGATTTTGACTACAGTCAGATCAGTCAAAAACCGTTTCGAAAAAAACTCGATCAACTCATTGAAAAACTGCCGGATATCTACCGCGCTGTTTTTATCCTCCGCGACCTGCATGAAATTTCCACCGAGGACACCAGCAAAATTCTCCAGATTACACCATCAAACACTAAGATTCGTCTCATGCGTGCACGCAATTTTTTAAAGGAAGAACTTGAAAAGATTATTGCCAAAGAGGGTTTGACATGAAAAATGACCCTGAACTTTATAAAAAAATCTGCGAATATCTCGGCTGTGACCTCGATTCCGAGCCCTGCCAGCAAATAAAGGAATTCTTAACAGAATGCCCCGGCTGCAGGGTCTATGTTGACAAATTGAAAAAGACCGTCAACGTCTATAAAACCGCCGACAACTGCGACGAGATTCCCGCGAAGGTTTGTACCGAGCTGTTCGTCTCGCTGAATCTCGACGACCAAATCGGCTCCGATCCCAAAAACGACCGCTGATTTTTATGATCTCTGCCGACTCTGATATAGAAGATATCGTCCGTGACCATCCCGAACTGATTCGCCCACTCCGAGAATACGGCATCGTCTGTATCGCCTGCGGTGAACCGGTCTGGGGTACCCTGGGCGAACTCGCCAAATCGAAAAACATTACCGACATTGATAAAATCGTTACCGCAATGAACCGGATTATTACAGAAGGGAAACCCTAATTATGCAGGTGACTGTGCAGCGCACCAAAGGTGCCACCTTTATTGCCAAGGGTGATTCCAACCACTGGGTTGTGCTGGATTCTGACGAAAAATTCGGCGGCAGCAACGCCGCCTCCCGACCGATGGAAATGCTGCTCATAGCACTGGGCGGCTGTACTGCCATGGACGTCGCAGCGCTGATCAATAAAATGCGCACCCCGGTGTCAGATTTCCGGGTGGAGATCAGCGCCGAACGCCAGGAAGAGCACCCCAGGGTCTTTACAAAAATCCATCTCACCTTTATTTTCACCGGCGAAAATCTGAATAAAGCCAACATTGCCAAGGCTGTCAAACTTTCCCAGGAAAAATACTGTTCGATTTCAGCTATGTTGAGTAATTCTGTCGAAATCAGTTACGCTATTCAATACACCGGCGCATAAAACCGCGCCGGCGCTACTCCGCTTCCAGCTTTAATTTCAGGATTTCGGTGCGCTCCTTTTCGATCCGCTCGGGATTCTTGGATTTCTTCTCCAGCACATCCAGCAGCTGAAGCGCCTCATCATAGAGCTTCTGCTTCTTAAAAACTTCCACAAGAGTAAAGGTGGGAACCGGAATTTTCAGCTCGACTTTTTCATTATTATTTTCACCGGTTTGGGGAGCCGGTTCGGTGGTAGATTTGGAATCGGGAACTTCTGCTGGTGCGGCAGCAGATTGCTTCTTTTTTAATTCCGTTGCTTTTGGTTCTTCAGCCGGTTTTGACTGAATCTGCCGGCGGATTTCTTCCAGATCCTGCTGCGCAGCTGTTTGCTCCTTTAGCGGAACTGTGTATTTGACATTTGGCTTTTTATACAGGCTGTTCTGATCCTTCTCTTCTTCCGGTGCTTCGACAACGGGCAACGACCAATTTTCCTTTTGGACCTCTTCGAGTGGTTTGGTTTTCAGTTTGGCGAACATATCGCTCAGCGCTGACGCACTACCCTCTCCGGCAGCCGAAGATGGCGGAGTTTTCTGTGGTTCTTCCGGTTTCGGTGCTTCTTCGCGTTCTGCCGCCGTTTCCTCTGCGGTATCCGGCTCGGGCACCCTTTCCGGTTCCTCTGTCTGAGGTTCCGAATCCTCGCCATTCTCTTTTTCCAATTGCGGCTCCGGTTCGATTTCAAGGTTCGGTTCAGGTTCCTCTTCTTCAGTACGCTCAATTGGACCCAGATGAGCCTCTTCTTCACTTAAAGCGGAGTGCGCGACGGTGGCTTCGGGAGCCTCAGTTTCCGGCTCCGGCGACGGCGTCTCTACCGGTTCGGATGCCTGCTCTGTTTCAGCCGGTATGGGTGCTTCTTCAACCGGTTTCTGCGCCACAGTTTCCTGGATTTTGATTTCCGGTAATTGGATATTACGTAAAATATCACGATCGGCGGCTGCGCTTATCCCGGCGGCTGCGGTGCGGGCATTATCATCATAAGGATTCAATTCCAAAATTTTCTCGTAACAGGCTTTCAGCGCTCCCGGGGGTAACTGCTCCCTGCCGATCTCAATCAGCAGAGCGTAGGCATCCAGGAAACCGTAATCCAGCTCGACAGTCTGTTTCAAATGTTCGATCGCCGCGGATATGTCCTTCGTTTTTATTTCCGCCAGAGCCAGCAGGAAATAGCCATAGGGCGACCGGGGGTCTTCGGTAATGACCTTTTGACAGACCGTCAGGGCTTCGTTCAGCATATTTTGCCGAAGATAGAGGTCCGCCAGCAGCAGACGCAGCTGACTGCCTTCATGGGTTTGAAGGTAGGCTTCCAGTTCGGATCTATTCTGTAAATCCATGGATCACTCCTTTTCCAATCAATAACTCTCGGAATTTATCATCAAATGGCGACAAATCAACTCTTTTTTAGCTTTTTCAAAATTCATCCCAGCAGCCCCTTATCGGCGAAACTGCTGGATTGATTACCGGCAATTATCAAATGGTCCAGGACAGGAATATTCATCATCTTGCCGCTCGCCACCATCTGCTTGGTCAAATGGATATCTTCAGGGCTCGGTTCCGGGTTACCGCTGGGATGATTATGAATCAGGATCACCGCCGCCGCCGATGCCAGGACCGCTTCCCGGAACACCTCCCGCGGCGTCACCACTGACGCATTCAGAATTCCTTCGGAAATAATGACATCTCTGATCAGGCGATTATTGCTGGCTAGCAGCAGCACCATGAAAATTTCTCTGTTCAGGTCCCGTAGCCGGGGAATATACAGACGGGCGACCTCTTCCGAAGAGCGCAAAATTTTATCCGGAGCTGCCGATTCTGCAATTTCCAGTCGTCGCGCCAGCTGGACAGCCGCGGCGATGGTGACCGCCTTGGTCTTTCCTATGCCCTTGATCTTTAATTGTAAAATATCCTTATAGTCCATCCGCGCCAGGTGATTCAAACCGCCGACCCGGCTGAGCAGTTCGCGGGCAACATCCAGTGCCGAATTGGGACCTGCCCCGGAGCGGATCAGAATCGCCAGCAGCTCTACTTCGCTCAGCTTCATCGGTCCGTATTGCATTAATTTCTCGCGGGGTCTTTCGGACTCGGGCCAGTCGGTGATAGGCAGGCGATAATATGTTCGGGTCGGGTCGCGCATCTTCTTTCACCCCGTCCGGCTATCCAGCACAAAGGTCACCGGACCGTCGTTGTTCAGCCGGACATCCATCATGGCGCCGAATTCGCCGGTCTCAACGTGCTTCGCTTCCGCTATTGCCCGGCGGATAAAATATTCATACAGCGCTTTGCCTTTAACCGGTTCTGCCGCCCGAATGAAACTGGGACGGCGCCCTTTACGCCAGTCGCCACAGAGGGTAAATTGGGACACCACCAGCAAGCTCCCGTTGATGTCGGTGAGCGAACGGTTCATTTTGCCCTGGTCATCATTGAAAATCCGCAGATTGACAATTTTATTGATCAGAAAATCGGCATCCTTTTCCGTATCATCCTGGAATACCCCTAGCAACACCAGCAACCCCGCCCCAATCTCGCCGACAACCCGGCTATCAACGTTTACCGAAGCCTCTTTGCAGCGTTGAATCACGGCGATCATCGCTCCACCCAGACATTTTCATCGCCCAGCCGCTTCACCAGCGCGGTAACGAACTTTTTCCGGGGGCTCACCTTTAACTCGCTGCGGACCACCCGGATATTATCTTCGGAAAATTTAAGATGAATAAGCAAACCGCAGTCGCCGGGGTTTTTCTGCGCCAGCTCCTTAATCTCATTCAGTAAAGCGTCATCCACGGACTGACCATTAAGCCGCAGATGTACTTTCTTGGAATTTTTATCCATATAGCCGTCCAGCGGGCAGATTTCCTCGGCAATGATTTTACCTTCGTCGCCGGTGCGGCAGCTGACTTTACCATGCACGAAAACCGGTTTGTCCAGCTGAATGATTTCATTGTATTTGCTGAAAATATCGGCGAAGGCGAGCACCTCCAACGTGCCGTTCAGGCTTTCGAGTTTAATAAAAGCCATCAGGCGGTTTTTGCGGTCCATTAGTTTTCGTATGCCGGAGATCAGCCCGCCCAGTTTGATGCTGGCTTTGTCCAGGCTTTCCAGTGGTTCCGTAAAATCGTAATTGGAGAAGGATTCGATCTCCGTCTTGTACTGCAGGAGCGGATGACCGCTCAGGTACATGCCCACCGCCTCTTTTTCCCGGGACCAGCGCTCGGCATCTCCCCAGGGCGGAATGTCGGGCAGCTTCGGTTCCTGCAAGACCGATTCCGGTTTTCCGGCGCCCAGGTCAAACAGACTGACCTGGTCATCGTTCTGCTCCTTTTGAACACCCCGGGCGTACTGAATTGCCGCATCAATGGCTTCAAACTGTTGCGCACGGCTGCCCTCCAGATCATCGGTTGCCCCGGCGGCAACCAGGCTTTCCAGCGCCTTGCGGTTGACGCATTTGAGGTCCAGCGCACTGACAAATTCAAAAAGAGTTTTAAACGGACCCGCCGCTTTACGCGCCTCCACTATGCATTCCGCTGCACGTCCGCCTACATTTTTAATGGCATTCAAGCCGTACCGGATACCGCCGTCTTCGGGTGTAAAGTTGACCTCGCTCCGGTTGATGCTGGGTGGCAGGATATCCGACCCCATGCTGCGGACTTCATTGGACAGAATAACCACCCGGTCGGTATTGTTCATTTCGCTGGTCAGGTTGGCAGCCATGAACTCCGCCGGATAGTGGGCTTTCAGATAGCCTACCCGATGCGCCAGGACCGCATAGGCAGCGGAATGACTTTTATTGAAACCGTACCGGGCAAATTTCTCGATTAATGCAAAGATCTCTTCGGCTTTGCCAAGGGGGATACCCTTCGCGCCGGCGCCATCAAGAAACTCTTTTTTCAGTTCGAACATGGTGATTTTTTGCTTTTTCCCCATGGCGCGCCGCATCAGATCGGCTTTAGCCAGCGAGAATCCGCCGATAGCGCTGACAATCTGCATAACCTGTTCCTGGTACACAATGATGCCGTAAGTATCTTTCAGAATCGGTTCCAGATTGGGGTGCAGATAGGTGATTCGCGCCCGCCCCTGCTTGCGGGCGATGAAGTCATTGATCATTTCCATGGGACCGGGGCGGTAAAGCGCATTCATGGCAATCAGGTCTTCAATGCCGGAAGGCTTCAGTTTTTTCAGATAATCCCGCATGCCCGCCGATTCAAACTGGAAAATGCCGATGGTCAGCCCCTCGCCGAAGAGCCGCAACGTTTCCGGATCATCTTCGGGAATCGTCTCCAGGTCCAGTTCGATGCCCTGGTTCCGCAGAGCCGCCAGGGTATTATCTATGACCGTCAGATTGCGCAGCCCCAGAAAGTCCACTTTGAGCAAGCCGATCTTATCAATGCTTTTCATGTCGTACTGCGTCGTCACATCCCCATTGGATGACTGGTAGAGGGGCACATAATCGGTGAGTTCACCGGGGGCAATCACGACACCGGCAGCGTGGGTCGAAGAATGCCGGTTCATCCCCTCCAGCACCAGTGAAATATCAAACAATTTCCGGTGCGCTTCATCGAGTTGTGACGCCTCGCGCAGCTCCTGATTGTGCTCCAGCAATTCTTTCAGGATCACATTGGAACCTTCAGGAATCATTTTGGCAATGCGATCAACTTCGGGCAGCGGCATGCCAATGACCCGTCCAACGTCACGAATCACCAGGCGGGCTTTCATTTTCCCGAAAGTAATAATCTGCGTTACGCTTTCGGCACCGTATTTCTCTTTGATATAATCAATGACCCGGTTGCGTTTTTCATCACAGAAATCAATGTCAATATCAGGCATGGAAATCCGGTCAGGATTCAGGAAACGCTCGAAAATCAGTTTGTATTTCAGCGGATCAATATCGGTAATCTCCAGGGCGTAGGCGACAATACTGCCGGCTGCCGAACCACGTCCGGGACCAACGGGAATTTCGCTGGTTTTGGCAAAATGCACAAAGTCCTGTACGATCAGAAAATAGCCGGCGAAGCCCATATTGGCGATCACACTCAGTTCGTAATCAGCCCGTTCTCTGATTTCCGGTGTAACCTGCCCGTAGCGTTTCTCCAAACCGGTATAAACGAGCTCTTTTAAAAATTCTTCCGCGGGTTTATCCTGCTTGTCCGGCGGCAGCGGGAATCTCGGCAGAAAGTTTTTTCCGATATCCAGTTTGACATTGCACTGCTCGGCGATCCCGAGTGTGTTCTCAATAACCTCAGGATCGTCCGGAAAGAGTCCCGCCATCGCATCGGCGGATTTCAGGTAATATTCATGGGGTTCGTAGCGCAGGCGGTCGGGATCGCTCAGCTCCTTGCCGAGCCCCAGACAGAAATGTACATCATGAGCCTCCCAATGCTCAGCCCGGGCATAATGGGTATCATTAGTGGCGACCCGCGGCAAGCCGGTTTCTGCGGCTAGTTTTTTTGACAAAGTATACCACTGCTCTTCATCTTTGAGAGAATGGTTCTGGACTTCAAGGTAAAACCTGTCCCGGAAAATCTCGCCGAAATCCAGCGCCGTCTCCTTCGCCCGCTCATAATCTCCCTTCAACGCCAGCCGCTGAATCTTGCCCTGAATACAGGCTGAAGTGGCAATCAATCCTTCATTATATTTGATCAGCAATTCCCGGTCAACCCGGGGACGATAATAATAACCTTCGAGGTAAGCCAGACTCGCCAGCTTGATTAAATTTTTATACCCCTGATTGTTCTGCGCCAGCAGGAGCAGATGATAATAGCCGAAGCCGCCCTGACTTTTGGGCTTTTTATCGAAGCGGCTCTTTTCCGCCACATAGACTTCACAGCCGATGATCGGCTTGATCCCCATTTTCTTCGCCGCCGTATAAAAGGGCACGACGCTGAACATATTGCCATGTTCGGTCAGAGCTACCGCCGACATATCCAGCTCTTTTATCCGCTTGAGTAATCCGTCAATGGTTTGCGCACCGTCCAGCAGACTGTAATCGGAATGATTGTGAAGATGGACAAAACCGGTCATCTAATACCTTCCCAGAAAAATTGCCAGTAAACCAAAGAATATATCGGCTTTCAACAAAGCTGCCAACCGCCCACAATTTTCAGCCGAACTGTTTTGACTTAATGAATATAAAAAATAACCCAGCGGAATTTCAACACTAAAAATCAGCACCAGCAGATAGTAATTCCCGTAGATATTCAGCAAAAAGGGCAGCAGCGCACCCAGCATCAGCAGAACGGTTATTGCCGTAATCAGCAGCCGGGTTCGGAAAACCCCGCAAATCAGGGGTATCGTGCGGGCTTTCACCAGGCGGTCGCCTTTCATATCCTGGATATCTTTGACGATCTCGCGTATCAAATTGAAGCCGAACGCCAGAAAAAAGGGCGGAACACCTTTGCGGATATCACCAAATGCAGAGGCGGCAAAGAGAAACGCCATTCCCAGGATCAGGCTGACAAAGAGGTTCCCCCAAAAGAGGCGCACTTTAAAATAGAGACTGTAGCTGATCAGAATAAAGAGCGCGACCCCCATTATCCCCACCAGCTCCCAGGTTAAAACCGGAATGCTTATCAACGTTCCTGCCCCAAACAGGACGATGGCGGTCACCAGTGCGCTTTGACGGGAAATTATCCCTTTCGGAATCGGTCGCCCGGGACGGTTTACCCGGTCTATCTCCGCATCGCAGTAATCGTTCAGGGCATTCCCGGCGCCGGTGTAAGCCCAGACAACCCCTACTGCGAACAATATCCGCCGCCAACCGGGAAATTCATCCATCAGGGTAGCCGTTACCAGCAGTGCGATTCCACCTTGCAGCAGATTGAGTGGGCGCATCAGGCGCAGGATTTCCCAGACCTTTTTCATGCCGCCCTGCTCGCTACTACAATCCGGCTTTCACCGGTATAATCCCTGACAACTTCGCGAATATCAAGATTGTGGTCGTGATACACCTGACAAACCGCACTCTCCTGATAACTGCCGCCAATTTCGGTGAGCAGACAGCCGTCCTCCGACAGCCGCAGCTGCGCCAGCCGCGCCAATCTCCGATAAAAAATCAATTCATCCCCGCCGGGATAAAGCGCAATACGCGGTTCATTACTTTTCACCAAATCGGGCAATGTATCCCAATACTCGCCGGCAATATAGGGCGGATTGGAGACTATCAGAAAAAATGGCGGACCCTCCGGTGTTTCCTTTAAAATATCCATTTTAATCAACTGAAGCCGCTCGGCGACACCGTTAAGCTCGGCATTCCGGGTTGCCGTTGCGAGCGCTTCCGGACTGACATCCAGAGCCACTACCCGGCAACGCGGGCATTCCGCCGCCAGAGACACGGCGATACAACCGGAACCGGTACCCACATCCAGAATATTCACTGATGGGTCATTGGTCTGCTTTAATATTTTGAAAGCTTTCTCTACCAACAGTTCTGTTTCCGGACGGGGAATCAGGACCGCGGGATTGACCTTGAATTGATAGCCCATAAATTCGGTATATCCCAGCACATACTGGATCGGAATGCCCTGCACCCGTTTTTTCAGAAGAGCTTTAAAAGCCGCCAGCTCCGCCTCGTCAAGCGGACGTTCATGGTTCATATAGATATCGAGGCGTGACCAGTTCAGCACATGCCGCAGCATCCATTCGGTCTCAATCCGGGGTGATTCCACCCCTTTACTGCCGAGATAATCATTCGACCATTGCAACAGATCAATGACCCGCCATATTTTTCCGGAATTGTCACTCATCACAACTCTAAAATTTAATCGGGATTTCCCTTGTATCAAGGGATATTCTGTTTTTCTGGTCTGTTTTGTGGAATTCGCCTGCTAAAGCGACTCACCCGGCGCCGTCTGTTTCAGCAGGTCCATGTTGTGGGCGATTTTGACCGCCTCGATCAACTCGTCCAGATCACCCTCCATTACATATTCCAGCTTGTAGAGGGTTAAGGAAATTCGATGATCGGTGACCCGACCCTGCGGAAAATTATATGTCTTGATCTTGGCGCTGCGGTCGCCGGTACTGACCATCAACCGGCGCTGAGCGGCGATTTCTGCCTCTTTTTCTGCCTGCTTATTGGCTAATAGCCGGCTGCGCAAAATTTTCAGCGCCTTGGCTTTGTTTTTATGCTGTGATTTTTCATCCTGGCAGGTGACTACCAGTCCGGTCGGCAGGTGCGTAATGCGGATCGCCGATTCCACCTTGTTGACATGCTGACCGCCGGCGCCGCTGGCACGGTAAGTATCAATCCGCAGTTCTGCCGGATCAAGGTCCACGTCCACCTCTTCGGCTTCGGGCAATACCGCCACCGTTGCCGCCGAGGTATGAATCCGACCCGAGGTTTCAGTCACCGGTACTCGCTGAACCCGGTGGACGCCGGATTCAAATTTTAGTGTGCCGTACACATCATTGCCGCCAACCGAAAAGATGATCTCCTTGAAGCCGCCGATACCGATGGGATTGCTGGAGAGCTCTTCAACCTTCCAATTTTTTCGTTCTGCATATTTGACATACATCCGGTAGAGGTCAGCCGCGAAAATAGCAGCTTCATCCCCACCGGTACCAGCCCGGATTTCAACGATGGCGTTTTTATCGTCATTGGGGTCTTTCGGAATCAGGAGCATCTTGAGCTCCTCTTCCAGCTGCTCCTTGCGGGCTTTCAGGTCGTCAATCTCTTCATTGACCAGTTCTTTCAGTTCGGAATCGCCGCCGTCAAGAATTTCCATATCTTCCTCAATATGCTCCAAAACGGCAAGATACTCTTTCGCCTTTTCAACGATGGGCTGAAGGTCTTTGTGCTCCTTTGCCAGAACTTTATAACGCTCCTGGTTGTTATACACCTCGGGGTTTGCCAATTCTCGTGACAATTCATTATAACGCTGCTGGATTTCGTGGAGTTTTTCTTTCATGGAATTACCTGTTACTCCACTGCTTCGGCTATAAATTCACGCCCGACATACTGATCATAAGACTCGCCAAAAGCGGTTTTCAACGCAATAATCGCCAGCTCCAGCTGGTCATCGGTGGGCGATTTGGTGGTGATCCGCTGCAGCCAAAGCCCCGGTGCCGCAAGACTGCTTCCCAACCATGAATCCTGATGCCTGGCGGTCAGCTTCAGCACTTCATAACCCGCCCCAGCAACCAAGGGTAACAGCAACAGATGAAAAACCAGCCGCAGCGGCAGGGTAATATTCCCCACAATCGCGATAATCACCGTATCAATCAAAGCATACATCAGAATTGACGCCAGCAATACAATAAAGATGAAACTGGTACCGCAGCGGGGATGAAAGGTCTGATAGTCCCGGGTATTTGCCACTGTCAATTCTTTGCCGCTTTCAAAGGTATAAACGGTCTTATGCTCGGCACCATGATACTGAAACAGACGCTGGATATCTTTCATCAGCGAAATTAACCAGAGATAGACCAGAAAAAAGACGATCCGCCACATTCCGGCTACCAGATTAAACAGCAGCGCTTTCTTCTCGATACTCAGCAGCTCCGTCGTAATAAACAGCGGCAGAAAACCGAACAGGAAAAAGCCAAGCGCCAGCGCAAAAATCATCGTCAGTACAGAGATTAACTTATTCTCCTTTTGGGGCGTCTTCCCCTGTGCCTCCTCTTCTGCCCGGATGGCAACATCCGCCGAAAATTGCAACGTCTGCAAGCCGATTTTCAGCGATTCAAACAGCGCCACCATGCCCCGCAAAACGGGACGCCTGAGCAAGGGTATTTTTTCCGTTGCCGACTGAAATTCATGGCGCACGGTCTCCACCGAACCGTCAGGTTTGCGAACCGCCGTGGCATAGGCGCCCGGCACCCGCATCATCACGCCTTCGATTACCGCCTGCCCGCCGACAAGTATTTTCTGATCCATAAAATTACACAAAAAACAGCGACCCCTTCCTTGGAGAGAAGAGGTCGCCCTATTTAAATGGTTTGCTAGCCCTTGGCTGCCGTACGATTGTACTTGCGATTGAATTTCTCAATCCGACCGGCGGAATCAACCAGCTTCTGTTTCCCGGTGAAAAAGGGATGACAGGCGGAACAAATTTCAACTTTCAGATCGCCGATAGTCGAGCGGGTCTCAAAGGTATTGCCGCAGGCACAGGTTACGGTACACTTTTCGTATTTCGGGTGAATTTTCGGTTTCATTGGGAAATCCTTAATCTAGCATAGTCATTGAATAAAGCGTGCAAATATACGATATAAGAGCCGATAAAATCAAGTGAATAAATCCCGCACCGATCAGGGTATTCATGCGTGAAAGCATAATACTCCGGTCCCTGATTACTCTTTTGCATTATGATCTGTAATGTTGTAAATTTTCCTGCTTTTTCACGCCATCCTAGCTCAGCTGGTAGAGCAGCTCACTCGTAATGAGCAGGTCGTCGGTTCGACTCCGACGGATGGCTCACCCCACCTAAAATGCAATAATAAGCAGGCCGCCGGCTCTCTGCCCGACTACCGCATTCAGGCGGTAACTCCGACGGACGGATTTACTTTATCTTAATCGCAAACACTAAAAACAGCAGCACCGCCGCAATACCGACCAGCGCCACCCCCAAAACGCTACTGCCCTGAAACAGCTCACCAGTCCCTAAAAACATGAGAACAACCGCCATGATTGCCGACAAAATCCGCAGTAGCTTCTTCCGGCGGCGCTGTATCTTTTTACGGTGATGGTGCGAAACCAATGATCTTCCTCCCTGGTTTAATTTACGCCCCAAATCCGAATTTCTCAACTTGACCTGTCAGCCTGCACATAGAGCTGACCGCAGGCGGCGGCAATATCCTGCCCTTTGCTGCGCCGCACCGTCACGGCAAAGGGTGCTCTGTACAATTGTTGCAGAAACCGGTTCAGTTGATCCTCGGAAGGGGCTCTGTAGGGTAGGAACTCAGTTTCATTGTAGGGAATCAGATTAACCTTGCAGGGAATCTGTGCCAGCATCTTGACCAGCCGCCTGGCATCCGCTGCCGAATCGTTATACCCTGCGATCAGGATGTATTCAAAGGTCACCCGCCGGCGGGATTGCTTCGTATAATGATGAATCGCCGGGAGCAATTCACGCAGCGGATATTTTCGGTTAATCGGCACCAATTCGTCCCGCTGGAACTCGGTTGTCCCGTTGAGCGAAACCGCCAGTTTATAACGATGCCCTTCGTCGGTAAATCGCCGGATTTGCGGGATAATACCGGCAGTGGAGATGGTAATCCGCCGGGCGGCGATCTCAGGTCCCAGCTCGCTGTTCAGGATACCGGCAGTTTTGATCACATTGTCATAATTTAAAAAGGGCTCGCCCATCCCCATAAATACAATATTAGTCGCTCTGATATTCAGATCGCTTTGGATCAGTAACAATTGATCAATAATTTCACCAGCTGTCAAATTCCGTTTGAAGCCCATCATCCCGGTGGCGCAGTAAGGGCAGGCGACGGGACAACCGACCATTGTTGAGAGACAGACCGTCACGCGGCGCCCCGCGACCAAATAGACCGCCTCCACCGCATGACCATCCTTCAGGCGGAAAAGGTACTTGACACTATCGTCCTGGCAGGATTCGCGCTTATCCTGAATCTCCAGCTGCGAAAGATCAACGATTTCAGCCAACTTTTTCCGCAAATCCCCTGAGAGGTTAGACATTTCTGCAAAACTGCAGACGTTTTTAGCGTACATCCATTTGTAAATCTGCCGGGCGCGAAAAGGTTTCTCACTGATGCTGGAAATCCATTTATCCAGTTCCGCTAAATCCAGCCCTTTGAGGTTTGTTTTTTCCATTTTCCTGCAATTTTACCAATTGCAAATTAAATCTTTTCCGCTATATTCAAAACAGAAAATCCCGCCTTTCAATCTCCGGCGCAGGCTTAATCTGCATTGACATTCACGGCGCCTCCCAATAAATTACCCTTCAAATGAAAATCTTTCGCCGATTCAAATTCCTGCTACCAGTTTTTCTGTTTTCGTCGCTTACCGGACAAGCCCTGCGGTTTATCGGTGAATATCCCACGGCTAACGGTCTGATCGAAGTGGTGGTGAAATGCGACTCAACCGGCATAGTTCCTGAACTATATGTCTTTGCCGATCGTCTTGCTGGGGCTGAATCAGTAAATTCCGCAATCATGATCCGGCGGGATCAGACCCTGCTGATTTCCGGTGACAATCATCTGCTGGGACTCTTTTCTCCAGCCGAACCCCCGGCTAACCACACCGAACCGCGCCCGTTTGAATTTTACGGTTTCAGTAATTCGATTCAGCCGGATTTTATCATTCGGGATTCCTGGCTTGACACCGGCAGACCGCCGACCTTCTTCCCGAACACCGCCAAAGAGGCGGTTTTGCAGGTCACGCCCAACGGTGATCAAATCAAATTTTACAACCGTCACGGTCGCCTGGTACGAACCAAGCGATTCGCCCAAAACCAGCCCCACAATTACGAAACCCCGCTGGTCCGCTTTAATGCCGACGGCAGCCGCCTGGTCTTTTTTACGAGAAAAGCCGACATCGAAACCGGAACGCTGACCCCTATGCTCTATCTGCTGTCGCCAATCGGTGAGGAAATCTGGCAGACCCGCATTATATTAAAAACAGTGGCGGCGCTGGCAATTTCCGAAAGCGGCAGGTCGGTAGCCGTCGCCGGTCAAACCCTGCGCCCCGTCGGAGCCCAGGCTCAGTACGCGATTTTCATTTTCGATAGCACCGGTCGAATTCAGAACAGCCTGCCTTACCGGGCAATCCAAATGGCGTTCAATCCCGCAGAAGACCGGCTGCTGATTCGCACTGCGCAAACCGTCCAGCTGATTGATCTACAGAACGAAGGGATTATTTTTGCTCATCGTCTCAGCCGGGCGCGCCGGGAAATCGCCGATTTATGCTTTTTGGACGAAGCCCGCTTCATCATCTCACTGGGTACGATCAATTTTAAAAACGGTCAGCCGGTCTATGACAATCCCGCCATCCGGCTCTACTTACACGACGGCAGGATGCTCGCCGAAAATCAATTTCCCGAAACGTACTCCCACCGGGCAAAAATTATAAAAAGCCGGCTCGGGAATCAGATAGGCTTCTCTCTGCAAAACAGGTTTATTATTTTACAGGTAACCCCAAAGAATCAGGAGTAGCGCCAATGAATTATGTCTGGTTAATATTAATGGTCGTGGCTCTTATCGTCGGAGCAATTAACGGCAATCTGGAAGCAGTCACAACCGCCGCCGTAGAATATGCCGAAGTCGCTGTGGACATTTCCCTGGGACTGATCGGCATTATGGCTTTTTGGCTGGGAATTATGAAAATTGCCGAAGAGGGCGGCATTATCAAAATTTTATCCCGGGCGATCCGACCGATTGCCAAATTCCTCTTCCCGGAAATTCCCCCGGATCATCCCGCCATCGGCACAATGTTGATGAATATCATCGCCAACTGGCTGGGTCTCAGCAATGCCGCCACACCGCTGGGGCTCAAAGCTATGAAAGACCTGCAAACGCTGAATAAATCCGAAGATACAGCGACGAACTCGATGGTTATGTTTCTGGCATTGAATACTGCCAGTATAACCATTATCCCGATGACCATCATCGCAGTGCGGGCAAAACTCGGTTCCGCCAATCCTTTTGAAATCATCAGCACCTCGGTTTTTGCGTCCACCTGCGCCACGATAGCGGCAGTTACCGCAGCAAAGCTGCTCAAACGTCTGCCGGGAATTCGCAAAAGTAATCCCAACCGGGAGCCGGAAACACCTGTGGAGAAAGGGGGTAACAATGTTTAATACCTTCGCCTATGCCGCGGCTGACACGGTTCGGCAGATCGCTGCTCAAACTGCCGCAGCTGCCCAGGAATCCCTTTTCGTCACCATCATGAAAGGATTCTCAAATCTGGCGGTTCCCATCGTGCTTTTTGTTGTCATTGTACTGGGATTCACCAAAAAGGTCAAAGTATACGAAACATTTATCAGCGGCGCCAAAGAGGGTTTCTCGGTCGCCGTTAATATCATCCCCTATCTGGTCGCTATCCTGGTCGCCATTGGAATGTTCCGGGCTTCCGGAGCGATGGCGTATTTGACCCAAATTCTGTCGCCGGTAACCAATCTGATCGGACTGCCCGCTGAAGCACTGCCAGCCGCCCTGATGCGACCGTTGTCAGGCAGCGGATCCCTCGGTATCATTACCGAACTTATGACCAAACACGGTCCCGATTCTTTTATCGGTCGCCTGGCTTCGACCTTTTACGGGAGCACGGAAACAACCTTTTACGTGATTGCGGTCTATTTTGGCTCGATCGGTATCCGCAAGACCCGGCATGCGATTGCCTCGGGACTGATCGGAGACCTCGCCGGGTTGCTGATGGCGGTCTTTATCTGTCACGTTGTATTTGGTTGAAAAAGGAAAAAAAGAAAACGATAAATGACCAGAACGGTAATAGCAACTTGTCTGGTCAAAATTTAAAGTTTATTGCCCTGGATGCGGATTGGGACGATCCAGTGTTTCAGGGTCTTGAAGACGCTTGATCACTCCCATCGTCAGCAAACCCGCTTGAGCACCGTCCACTATCCGGTGATCGAAAGTTCCCGTCAGCGGCAACATTTTCCGAATCTTAATCTCCCCATCAATAACAACCGGCTTTTCCACAATTTCCCCCATCGTTACCACCGCCGGAATCTTCCCGATGGGAAAGAGCGCCACCATTCCATAGGACAAGCCGAAGGAACCGATATTGGTAATCATAATGCTGCCAAAGGGGTCCGCCGGAATTTTCAGAAAGGGAAATGGCAGACCCAGGTCAAATATCCAGAATTTGATAATCACGAACAGCATGCGCCGAAATGGCCAGGGAATTTTCGACAGAATGCCCTTGGACGCAAAGGCACCCGATTCCTGCCCGTTGCGCTTCTGTGCTGCTTTTGCCACCACAATATCGGCAATCTCTCCCGCCGATAAATCCTGCGCCTGCCGCACAATCAACCCGGTCATGTCTTTCCCTTTGACGTTCACCGTGACAAAAACATCGGCATCCTTGCGAAACACCACATGCCCCCGTCGCACAAAACAGTTAACATCGGGCACATCCTCGTACAGCGTCCGGGCAACCGCCGCCGTCACAAAATGGGTGATTGTCAGGCGCCGTCCCTTTTGCTTTTCTGCTTCAATATAGTCCACAATATTGCTAACATCGGCGTCAAATATTCCGTAGATTCGGCTGTCCACGGGCTGTTTATATACCGCAATTGCCAGCTTTCGCCAGGCTGTGGTGTACTGCTCTTCCAAAATTAGCCTCCTTGCGTTGTATCCCTCACCTCACCTAATTTAGCTAATTCACAATAAAAGACGAATCATTTTATTGGACCCCGAAAAATGACTTTTTCATGGACAAGCTAGTGCCACTGTACTATTTTATTACAGGAAAAAAAGGAGCTCATCATGCCGCCAAAATCAATTCTCATTGCCATTTTGCTCCTGATCTGCCAACCGGTTCGCAGCCAGGATCAAACAGCCGTTCCCAAAATCTACACTATGTCCAACCGGGAAATTGACCGGTTGCTGACCGAAGTCAGCCAAAAGAAGATGACCATCACCGGGCGGATCAACTACTTTTCCGAAATGTTTTTGGGCATGCCCTACAACCTGACCTGCACTGGCGACGGTCCCTATGCCCTTTATGAAACCCGCCCACTGGTGAACTTCGAGCAGACAAACTGCATGGTTTTCTGCGAACATGTTCTGGCACTCTCGATCTCCGACAGCTGGGATAATTTCTTCAACAATCTGCAACAGATCCGTTACAAGGACGGAATCATCGGCATGCGCACCCGCAACCATTATACTATGGCTGACTGGCTGCCGGAAAATCGCTGGCTGCTGGAGGACATTTCCCGCAAAGTGGGGGGACAATCCACGCAAACATTGACGCGCACCATTTCACATAAAACCTTTTTCACCAATAAGAATATCAGCGACTTGCGCTATGTCAAACCGGACCGTACGATTACCATTGATTATGTCCCCAGCGAACATCTGCGGAACATTAAAGGGAATCTGAGAGCCGGCGATATTCTGGCGCTGATTTTCGCTGATAAAGACGATATATTTTCCGCCCACATGCTGCTGGTCGCCGAAAAAAACGGAAAACTCCTGATCCGGGAATCCTCCAACAGCAAAATGACCACCTTTGATACGCCTTATGACGAATGGGCACACAGCATTCACGTAAAAGACCGCTATGCCGGGCTGGGTATTATGCGGATCAGGGAGGAGCTCAACCAGCCGGGAAAAATTATTCTGCCCTGGAACATCGGACAGCTGAAAAAACAGACAAAATAAGTCGCTTGTCCGGCAACCGGTTTAAAATTTATACCCGGCGTTAAAATACAGAACCGTTTGTTTATCACCCGCTTGGTAGGCGCTTTTTTCACCACGACTAAGAATGATTTCGAAAAGCCCCAGCGCCGTCAGATATTTCACTCCGACGCCGTAACCAGGCAGAAATCGTCCCTGAAGCTCCGGCTGAAAAATATCATTTTGATAATCAACAATCATATTGCCGATCAGTGCAAGATATAGATTCCGGCGCAATTCATAACGGTAATCGAGCCGGACCGTCGAGAGCGTTGTCGCCAACAATTGATTGTATTCCATTCCGATACAATCCGCCGGACCGCCCAGCAGAATAAATTTGTTGGTCAGGCTGTCCATATTGACATAACCGTAATAGCCAAACATGTGCAGCGTATGCCGGTGCGCAAAGGTTTTATAATAATCCACCGAAACATCCATCTGCACGTAATCGCTTTGCAGATTCTCTTTCTGAAGGCTCCGACCATAATGTGCATGAATCATCACCCCCCGGCGCGGTATCAAGGTATCATCGAGCCGATCCACATTGGATACAAATCTCATTTTCCAGAACTCATCTTTCCAACTCGGAAATTTCACCGGATCTTTGACGGCGACAACCGGTCGGAAATTTGCCCATTCGTAATTCCAGGCGGCTTCCACATTCCAATAATTTTTATACAGCAATCCAAGCCCGAAACCGGTCTGAACATAGCGGTTTTTATAGGTTGCCGATTTGCCGCCTTCGGCATCATAAATAAGCAGATCAATGTCTTCATAATCCAGATTCACAAAGGGGTAAAGCGGATAATCCAGAGTACGCGACGGGTAATACGCCAGCGAACTGATTTTCTCTCTGCCGATGAATTGAATCTCATTCTCGATTCTCAATCCGGGAAACGGACGATTCATCACCAAAAAATTTAAAGCGGCGATCAGCTGATAATGATTATCAAAGCGTAATCCAAGCCGGATTTTTATTTCCGGACTCTCCTTGACAAACAGCTTGAACCGGATACTGTTCTGACCGGCGGACTCAATTTCATAATAGATTTTTTCAAAATAACCCAAACTGTAGAGATAGGTGATGCGGTCTTCGATCTGGGAGTGGATAAAAATATCGCCCGGTTTAATACCCAGCAGCCGGTAGATGAAATCAAAAGGCAGAATTTCATTCCCGTAAATGTCTACACCGTAGATTATCGGTCGCCTTTTCTCCCTTAGTAAAATATTTAGTGCAATCCCATTGCTGTCAAGCTCCCTGGTAAAATAGCGGACGTAGTAAAAATCGCCGGTATCCCGCAGTTTCTCCAAATAATATTCGCTAGAATCAGGCGAAAAACTATCTCCCTCCTGAACCCGAAAAACTTCGCGCAGAGCTGTCTCGGGAATAGTATGATTGCCACTGAATTGAATTTTCTGAATCCGGGCGGCTGAATCGGGCAGCTCCGCCTGCCGATAATAACGGTTACTGCGCAGCTGCAAGCTGTCCCGCAACGCAATGATTCCCGGCTCCGCTTTTTTTGCGGCTTGCTCACCGGCGGCGATGATCTGGATAACTTTCCTGTTGACAAAATCAGCCGCTCCCAGCCCGTACAGCTTGGTATCAATCAGGATATCCGCATCCTCTATGTTTTTATGCATGGTTTTATCCCGCAGAATATTAAATGATTGCGTCAGCACATCAATCGTGCTACGGATCTCCTGAATTTCTTTATTGGGATTGCCTACAATCGAAGCAATTACAATATCGGCGCCCATATTCCGGGCTACATCCACAGGCAGATTGTTCAGCAGACCACCATCTACCAGCAGCGAATCGCCCCATTCCACCGGGCTGAAAATACTCGGTACTGCCATCGTCGCCCGCATAGCCTTTGCCAATGAACCGTGCTCCAAAATGACCTCATTGCCGGTGATCAAATCCACCGCCACACAGCGAAAAGGAATCTGCAAACTGTCAAAATCCTGCGCCTCGGCATAATCAAAAACCAGTCTGGAGAACAGCAGGATGATATTCTGACCGATAATCATTCCACCGGGACCTAGCGGCAGAAAATCCTTGATCCCCAGCTCAAACTGGTACCGCTCTGCATCCTGCTTCTGGAAATAGGGCAGCATCTCCCGGGGCGGGCGGTCGGTAAACGTCTTTTGCCAATCAACCGTTCGGGCAATCTGCTCAATCTCCTTCCCTGTGTAGCCGATGGCATACAGGGCGCCGGCAATGCCCCCCATACTCGTCCCGGCGATATAGTCCACCGGAATCTGCAGAGAATCCAGCATTTTCAATACCCCGATATGCGCAAAGCCCATGGCACCGCCACCGGATAGTACCAGTCCGATTTGGGGACGCCGCTCAACCGTTGCCGCGTTCAGCAACATGGTACTACAGCTCAGGATGACAATAGTGCTGATAATTCTGAACTTTGCCATTATTCCCGCTCAAAAAAATCTATTACCGCCTGCATTACTTTATCGCGGTCTCCGCTGTCCAGAATCGTCTCGAAGGGAAATCCGAAAGCAATCACCCGATGACCGCCCCGGTATCCCACCGCCGCACTCTTGTTGTTTTCTGAATAGCGGAGAATCGTAATCGCGGTGGAATCTGCCGGTTCCAGAACGTCGGGCGCCTCGGCGGCATAGATCCGTGGACTGATTTCTGTATTGAAGTGAAAAGATTCTCCAAAACCCATGAATGTGGAATCCACCGACCAGACACCACCGGTCTTGGTGGCATAATTGGTGCGCCAGCGGTATTTCAAATTATTTTCCACAAATTTAATGGAAATTGAATCATCCTGAACATAAATATAGGGGTCAGTGGCAATATATGCACCGGAAATAAACAGATTCCCGCCGGACTGACAGTAATCCACTAGCTGCCGTTGCAGCGCGGCGGGAAACACCGCAAAATCCTGCGGCAGATAATCCTTCGGACTATCGGTGAGGCGCTCCTCACCCATGATCAGATCAACCATCCGATACTGCTTTAAATCAATATCTCCACTCATAATTGCCTCGTCGCTGGCGGAGACAAAACCGTACCCGGCAGCGCGGATTGCCTGCCCGTGAGTTATTACAAAATCGTGCGTATTGCCGGCGACCAATTTACATTCATTGTCCGCATGACTAGCGCCGTGTCCCGGCGAATCGTCGTCCAGCCAGCGGGATTCATCCAGAAAATCATACTGTGAACCAATATAGCTCAGTTCATAACGATCCGGCACGCCCTGGTCCCAGAAATCGGCAAAACCCAAATATTTTTCCGTTTCCAAAACCGCCGGCGGTGCCACCCGGTCAAAACCATTCACAATCAGCACCGGTCCTTTGAGACTGTCACCATAACAGACCGATAGAATTTCCGACGGAAAACTCTCACCACCCTGGTTCACCGCCGTAACCTTGTAGCTGTAAATAACATCGGGTTTGATATTCAGGATAATCACCGCGGTGCCGTTGACCAGCTTACCGTTGTCAAAGCCGTTTTCGCCGATTCTGGTATAGATAATGTATTTTTCAGGATTGGCGGTCGGTTCCAGGGGATCATACGTCGGGCGCCAGCTCAGGCGAACACTATTTCCATTGACAAGCACCGCCTGAAAATGATCCACCGGCAGCGGCTGAACCACATAGCCGGTCCGGTATTGCGCCGCGCTGAATTTTAAAATAGCTTTATAAATCGAGCGGCTGACATCGAATCGAAAACGCGGATCATGACCAAATTTCATGTCGAGAAAATTCTGGTGGGAGAGCAATTCCAGCAAGGCTGCCGGGACATTCGGGCGCCAGGCTTCGGAATAGCCGCGATCCCAGAGCGCCCGCCGATTCCAGAGCGGATCGTATTTGGCACGGATATCCTCCACAATCTGCGTCTGTAAAATGTCCGCCAAATCCCGGCTTGCCAGGCGGGACTGTCCATCGGGAAATTGATAGGTTGTATCGGCGCCATCGGTATTGTAAATAGACAGAGTGCCGATGACAATATTGTCACGCCTCTTGCCGGCGTCGGTATGGAACGCCAGCGAGAGATCAATGGGAATTCCCAAACCTGGCGCTGCGGGATTCCCGGTCGGTCCGAAAGGCGCCCCTTTCAGGTAATTCACCCATTCACCGCGGCACTGATAATCGTCGTTATAATCAATGGAGTCGCCGTTCAGATTGTAAACTAGTGTGTCCGGCATCCCGGCGTATTGCAGAAAATAACGCGCCGCCTCGGCGTACCGGGGACGCTGACTGATCTGCCCGTTGCGGGCGATATTACCCATCCCGCCGCCGAAACGGACGGCGTCCGTTGTTAGTATTCTGCCCGGTTTTTGGCTTTTATTGGAAATGGTCACTTTGCCCGACGATGAATTTTGCCCGGCAGTAAAATGAAAATTACCCAGGTGAATCCAGGTACCGCCGCCGATCTGCTGATTCACCAGAAATTCGGTCTTCCCACCGGAGTGAAAAACAGTGTAGTGAGCGTCGGAGATGCTGTTTGCCAGTGTGTGATAGGCAACAGTTACTGCATACTCGCCGCTTTCCGGAATTTCCGGAATATATTCGAACCGAACCGTTGTAGCTGTATCCGCCGGGCAGTAGCGAAAAGTGCCCTGCCGAAAGGGATTTTGCCCCGATTCATAAGGAGGCGACCCGATGGCAAAACCGCTCGAGTCGGGACCGGCTGATATCATTATACTGCTGTCCGCTAAGACCTCCCGGTAAACCGCCCCGACGTGGCTGGAATCATTATCCACAATGACTTCGTGAGTCTGCAGGTCCCGCTCCCGGGGAACGAATACATTGGCGCCGGCATTCTCCAGCATGGGAATCAGATAGGGCACCGTAAAGGACATGGGAAAGAGGTCCTCGACTATCTGAAAAACCCGCGCCCGCTGCCACTCCCAGCGGTTGAGCCGATTCTCATAATACCAGCCGTGACTGTGCCAGAGTGCGATATTGCGCCCATACAAGCCCGCCGACGGCTGCCAGGGTCGGCTGAGATTACGGACAATGGGAACTATGTCTCGCGCCGTCCGGGGCAACCGGTGGGTATCATACAGGGTACTGTCTTGGCGAAAGTAATTGGGAATCAACTCCTCCACCGGAAATTTTTTCGAGTAGAGCGTCACAGCACAGTCGCGGAACCGCCACCGCAATTTTTTACGAAATGCAGCATATACCTGTTGAACATTTTCCTCCCGGTACGGGACCTGCCCCAGTACCCAGTTATAATAGACATCAATCTGCCGGTCCCGGCGGTCCACCCGGACGCTGTCAACCCGTAACCCCCGCGAAACAGCGACCGGTTCACCTTTGATGACACAATTGTCAACAAAGCGCTCAGCGCTCCGGTGTACCAGTTTCGTGGGACGGTCCATGTCGCTGTAATCGTAGCGTGGCTGAACCGACACCGTGGCACAGCCGCTGAGCATTATCCCGACCGCGATGACGGCAGGCATTCCCGGTAAAATTCCAAGATTTTTCACACATTGCTCCAATAAAAAAAACGATCTCATTCAATCGTTCAAAGTTAAAACGATTTAAAGTCAGGATAAAGGAGAAAACAAACAGGTTTACCAGGTAATAACCGATATTATTAATATTTTATCACTGACAGGGTAAGTCCGCTGTAACCCAGAACTCCTATTCTGAAAATCTGAACTCCATCAAACCAATCCCGGAGTTAAACTCAATGTTTTATTCAATCGGAATCAACCGGACAACACTCACCCACGACCACGGCAACTAAATTTTTATGGAAAGATTTATTGGAATTAAATCCAGAATATTTAAAATATACTGCCAATTTAAAAATGGAGAAAGCACTTATGCAGGAAGAAAATCTTGTTTACCGGGGAAAATCAAAGGATGTCTATCAAATAGCCGCTGGTGCTTATGCCGGCAAATACCGGATGGTTTTCACGGATCGGGCAACCGGCTATCTGGAACACGGCAAGCCGGTGTTTGATCCCGGCTATGATACGGTTGTCGGTGAGATTCCCGGCAAAGGGGCGATCGCCTGTCGGTTTGCCACCCACTTTTTTAAACTCCTGAACGAAAAGGGTATCCCCTCCCATTACATTGATACCGTCGGGGACAACGAGATGATTGTGGAGCCCGCCATTCCACTGAGTATGCCGGCGGAATCCCCGGAATTGCCCGGCGCGGAGCCGCTGTTGAATCTGGAGTTCACCTGGCGAAACAACGCGACGGGAAGTTTCTGGAGAAGATATCCCTTCGTGAAGCCCGGCAGGAATCTGCACAAAGTCGTCGAAATATGGACAAAGGGTGATCAGGATATTCTGATTACCATGGAAGCCGTCGAAGCCACCGGCGCTATGACGAAAGCCGAAATCGCCCGGAGCGTCGAAATCGTGCAAAACATCGCCGGGGTCGTCTCCGGTGAATTCGCGGCTCACGGTCTGCATGTCATTGACGGCAAATTCGAACTGGGCAGATTGAAATACGGAGACGGAGAGATCGTCATCATTGATGAAATATCCCCCGATGTCCTGCGAGTCTGCAAAGGCTATGTTCCCGATACGGAAGGTAACTGTACAGTCTTCAAAGAGTGTGCCGTCACCAATTTTGCCGATGGTAAGCGGAAAATCAAGAACCGCAACCAGGTTCCGGCATCCGATTTTATCAATATATTTTTATGATTCCAAAAGCGCAGCAATCAGGGCTGGTTATTATTGAATTTTTAACCATTTCAGTTTAAAAGGGGATATAATGCAACGCTATGTAGGAACTGTAGCGAGAGGAATTCGGTTGCCCATCGTGCGCGAAGGGGATGCCATTACAGAAATAGTTACAGACAGTGTAATCGCAACCGCTAAAGCAGAGGGATTCGCCCTCCGCGATCGGGACGTTGTGGGGATTACCGAGTCGGTAGTGGCGCGGGCGCAGGGCAACTATGCCACGGTGGCTGCCATTGCGGCGGATTTGAAGATAAAATTCGGTGGCGATTGCCTGGGCGTTGTCTTTCCCATCCTCAGTCGCAACCGCTATGCGATTCTGCTGAAGGGAATCGCGCGTAGCACCAGCCATATTTTTCTGCAATTCAGCTACCCGTCTGACGAGGTCGGCAATCAATTAATAGAGCCGGACCGGGTGGATGAACTGGGCGTCAATCCCTGGACGGATCACTTTACAGAAAACCAGTTTAAGCAGCTGTTCGGCAGCAGTCTGCACCCGTTCACAGGCATTGATTATGTGGCTTATTACCGCTCGCTGGTAGCGGGTGAAGGGTCAAAATGTACCATTCTGTTTTCCAATCAGCCCCGGACCATCCTGGACTACACCAGCAAGGTTCTGGCATGCGACATTCATACCCGGGCGCGCACTAAACGACAGCTGCTTGCAGCGGGTGCGGAAACGGTTTACAGCCTGGCTGATATTCTGGCTGCCTCCGTAAACGGCAGCGGCTACAATCCGGAATACGGGCTGCTGGGCTCGAATAAAGCCAATGAAGAGACCGTCAAACTCTTCCCCCGGGACTGCCAGGCGGTGGTGGATCACATTCAGCAACTTTTTAAGGAAAAAACCGGGAAAACCGTGGAAGTCCTGATCTACGGTGACGGCGCTTTCAAAGACCCGGTGGGGAAAATCTGGGAGCTGGCAGACCCCGTTGTTTCACCCGCTTATACTTCCGGCTTGCGCGGTACTCCCAATGAGATCAAGCTCAAATATCTGGCGGACGATCAGTTCGCCGGTCTCGCCGGTCAAGCCCTGAACGAGGCGATTGTAAAACAGATTTATGAAAAAAAATCCAATCTTGTTGGCGCGATGGAATCACAGGGAACAACACCCCGGCGGCTGACGGACCTGATCGGCTCACTCTGCGATCTGATCTCCGGCAGCGGCGATAAAGGTACGCCGGTGGTGTACATTCAGGGCTATTTCGACAGCTTTGCAACCGTTTGATAAACATATTTTTAACCAGTAATTTACATTAAAGGAGGAGAAAGAGTATGAACACGATAGAAAAAGCGCTGATGCACGGATTGTTTGTTCATTTGCATCATAATATTGATAAGGTGATTGATTTCAAGGGGTTTCAGGAGATCAACCGTCAGGTGGAAAAAATCTGGCCGGGCGCTTTGCTGGTGGGACCGGAAGCCAATGACGATGCTGCGGTATTTCAATTTCCCGGAATGGATGGATTTGTAGTGGGCAAGATGGAGAGTCACTGTTCGCCCTGTGTACCCCGACCCTACGACGCCGCCGCCACCGGTGCCGGAGGTGCCATGCGGGACGTGGTGGCGATGGGCGCGCGCCCGGTTTTTCTGATGGATTTCATCGGTACCCGACCACTGGACCAGGAGGTAATTGTCGGACCGTGCGGATTTAAGGGGCGTTGCACCTGCGGGAAGTGCCAGGTCATGACCAGTCAGGAGCGGGTGAATATCATGGTCAAAGGACTGGGTGATATGTGCCGGACAATGGATGTATTTATCGTCGGCGGCGGTTTCTCTACCTCCTTTTCAGATATTGTGCCGGCGGTGGTTGTTTCGGTCATCGGCAAGCTGGTTACTGAAAAGCCGCTCACCAAACCGGCGAAAGATGTGGGCGACAAAATCATCATTATCGGCGTGACTGGTAATGATGGGAACGACACTCTCTACCGCGCCGGTCTGGTCGAAGAGATGCGCCCGGCGATCGCCCTGTTCGAAGAAGAAAAAGTGGCGCTGGAGGCAGCGCTGGCGGCGTTTGCCACCGGTCAGGTAAAAGCCTGTTCCGATCTGGGTGCAGCGGGTATCGGTGCCGCTATCTGCGAATCCGCCCGGTACGGCAAACTGGGCGCCAGAGTAGATTTAACCAAAATCCCGGTTTCAGTGGAGGACATTACGCCGCAGGAGGTTCTAATCTGCGAAACTCAAGCCCGTTATATTGTCCAGGTAGCGCCGGAAGCGGTGGATGAAGTTGTGACTGCTATTCGTGCCAAAACCGGGCATGTTGCCGTCATCGGCGAAATAACCGCCACTGACCAGGAGGTCTTCGATTACGATGGTGAGGTCATTGCCACGATTCCCAATCAGCCATCTGAGAAGACGCTTGAGATTCTGAAAAGCGGTCAGTAATCAGTTTCCCGAAAAATAAAATACAGCGATTCATCTGAAGAGGCATTCCGGTGTTAAACCGCTGAAGGGAACTTTCGCACCGACTAACGTTTTTCCACATTATTTAAAAAGTTCCGGATCACCCGCAGATATTCCTGTGGTTTTTCCAGATGATGTTCGTGAGAGGCATCCTCGAAAATATGGATTTGGGAACCGGGCAGATGATCCTGAAAGTATTGTGTTGTTGCCGGAGTGGCTTCATCATATTCACCGCAGGTGAACAGCACCGGAATGCCAATCTCCTTCAGGCGATTGACGCGCTCATAGCGCTTGAGCTCGCCGGTGACGGTAAACTCGCTGGGTCCCCACATGTATTCATACACCGCAAAATTCAGCGTCTCAAATGACCTGTTCAGGCAATCCGGCCAGGTATCGAGGCGGCAGACATGGCGACGATAAAACTCCATCATCGCCGCCTGGTATTGAGGAGAGCTGTACGCACCGGTCTGTTCAGATTTCAGGATGGTTTCCCGGGTTGATTTTGGGAGTTCGCGGATATAGGCGTTCTGGTCTGCGATCCAGCGGGAGGCACTGAGCAGGGGACCGGAGAGAATGAGACTCTCCACGCCTTTCGGGTGTTTTCTCAGCAAATAATCCACCGCCAGCGCCGCACCCCAGGACTGCCCCAAAATATAGCACTTTTTTAATTCCAGCGCCTGACGGACCTGATGGAGCTCCTCCACGAAATGCGCGATAGTCCACAGATTTTTATCTGCCGGTCGGTCGGATTTGCCACAGCCCAGCTGATCATAAAAAATGACCGGACGTTCATCGCCAAGCACCCCAAGCGGTTCGAGATAGTCGTGGGAAACACCGGGACCGCCGTGGACAATCAGAAGCGGAATGCCGGTCTGGTTCTTGCCAGCAATTTTATACCAGACCTTGCCGCCGGTAACCGGAATATAACCCTCTTGCGTTTCAGCCGCATTTTTTACAATCGTGATCGCGGTTTTCTTTTGCATAGAACATCCCTCAAGGAGAAGAATTATAACAATCAATACACTGAGACATAATTTAGAATATGACACTGGAAGCGTGGGTCCTTTTAATCAATTGGTAACTTTTCGAATGTTTTATCACCAAAGCCGTATTCAATCGCCTGGTCTATATGACGAAGTAGCTCCTTGAAATAGGGCAATTCGGACAGCGATGAGTCTATCTTCCCGGTGACCGACTCCAGCCAGTTTATAAAGTCCAGGTGTATATAATCAGTAAAAGGGATCAGCGCCTCCACTTCATCACACAATTTCAGGTTGGTTTCCAGCGCAATTTGATCGTTCCAGTCTTCTGCACCGGATTCCTTGAGCTGAAGCGAAGAAAACAGCAGCTGCATCTGCAGTTCTACGCCGTTGATATACTCCAATAGTTTATCCCTGAGTTCCAGCAAAGTAATCATAATTACACGGAAATAAATTTATCCACATCCCGAATAAATTTCAAGGTTTCTGATTTCCGTCAGGTTCGGCTGGAAGATTATTTCCACCTTTGTCCGAGATTTAATAAATTTAAGCAAAGGAGCAGTCGGGAGGTCCCGAAATGAGTCACTCAAAGCAATTAAATCTTTTAGGGTCATACGCTCTGATTGAGAACCGCTTTTTTTCAGGAACGGTGCGCATCCAGCACGATCGCCAGCATCAGATTTTGACCACAGGACCCTATCGCTGGATACCGGTGATAGGGTAACATCATTAAGATACTTCTATTTCAAAAAGGAGATTTATGAAACATTTTTACTTGGGGATTATTGCTGCCCACCTGATAGTTTTAACCTATGCCGCTACCGACGAAGAGCCGCTTGCGCAGCAGATCCGTTCTGCCGTTCAGCAGGAGGCATTTACGGTCAATGCGCTGGTGCAGTCGGGGTTCCGTTACTCGCTGGCAGATGACAATTTCCAGGGCGGGCGGACCTTTGAGGCTGCCAACGCCCGGCTGAGTTTTCGCGGGAATCTGGATGGCGGGTTTTACTACCGGCTGTTTTTCAATCTGGTCAAGGAGCCGAACCTGCTGGATGCCTATATTGGTTACCGCTTTAGCGATGCCTTGCGCATTACCACCGGAGCCATGAAGCCGAAGCAGACCCTGGACTTTATTCCCGATCCCGGTTCGACGGACTTCATTGACCGCACGCATATCACCGGTCTGCTGGTTCAATCCCGGGAGATCGGGGTGTCGTTTGAGGGCGACCTCGGAGGGCTCTATTACTTTTCCGGGATTTTCAACGGGAATAAATTGTCGTCGAACAATAACAACGAGCTCTACGGAATCGGCAGACTTCAGTATACTTTTGAGGACTTGCAGATAGCGGTGCAGGGATCATACGGCAATTCCCCCGGCGTGCAGACCGGCAATGCAGGTCCCGTACTGCGCGGCAGCCGGACGATATTGGGCGGCGACGTGCGGTTGGAGGCTGAGCCTCTGCTACTGGCAGCCGAATACCTGGCAGGGAGTCTTGAAACGACAGATTTTTCTGATCGCAAAGAGTTCATCAGCGGCTATTACCTGACCATCGGATACCGGTTGTTTGCCGGTACCATGTTGCTTGGTCGCTGGCAGTCCTGGAGTGCCCGGGAGCAGGATTATTGGGACAATCAGGCGACGTTGGGTCTGAATCACAATTTTACCAGTGTTACCAGCTGTCAGTTGAATGCGGATGCCTATTTCCCGGAAAAGAGCGCTGCCCGATATGGACTGTCTTTCCTGTTGCAGGTGCAATTCTGACAGGAGCACGGTTCAGGGTCGGTGCGTTTGAGACCGGGCTGAATAGAACGATTAAATAAAAGAGGAGGAACGTGATGAGTGAACGAACAGCGTATATCGAAAAAATGGCGGCGAAACTGAAAGAGCTGGACGCAGAAATCCGGATACTGGAAGCCAAAGGGGAATCAGCGAAAGCCGATTATAAACAGCAGATTCAGGCACTGAAAGCTCAGCAGGAAGATGTCCGGCAGCAACTCAATAAAATCCGGGAAGCCGGTGAAGATGCCTGGGAAGAGTTGAAAGAGGGTTTCGAGAAGAGCTGGAAAATCCTGGGCGATTCGCTAAAAAAATCGCTGTCCCAATTCAAGATTTAGCGACCGATGGGATTGTTTAAAAAAGCCCGCAAGGGCTCCGTCGGATTGGCTCTGGGCGGCGGCGCTGTGCTGGGCGCCGCTCATATCGGCGTTTTGAAAGCGCTCGAGGAGAAAGAAGTTGACATCCGCTATATTGCCGGCACCAGTATCGGGGCTTTCGTCGGTGCTTTTTACGCCTTTGGCAACAACTGGGTGGAAATCGAAGCAATCGCCAAAGATTTGAACTGGCTCGACATTTCCGGAATATCTATTCCGAAACTCGGCTTGCTATCAAATCAGAAAATGGGCGAACTGATCAGAGAAAAAATCGGTGATGTCAGCCTTGACGATGCGACGATTCCCTTTGCCGCTGTGACTACCGATATTACCAGCGGGGAAAAGGTGGTGCTCCGGGAAGGCAATCTGGCGACGGCGGTGATGGCAAGTACCTGTATCCCGGGCGTTTTTATTCCCGTCGAAACGGATGACCGGTTGCTGGTTGACGGCGGGCTGGTGGAAAATGTTCCCATCACCCCCTTAAAGGAGATGGGCGCTGATTTTATTATCGCGGTTGATCTGAACGGTAAACGTCAACCCCGCGGTCAAAAACCGGAAAACATCGTGGAAGTGCTGCTGAGAACGTTCGATATCATGATCCAATCCGCTACCAAGCACCAGACGGAAAAGGCGGATATTCTTATTCAACCGAATCTCTCACAATTCAATCTGGTTGAAATTTCCCAGGTGGATGACCTGCTTGAGGTTGGGTATTCAGCTGCCCGGACGGCATTGCAGAAAAATCTGTAGACAAACAGGTCAATGGTTCTGGTATTTTCAGTAAATTGTTGGCTTTCAAAATTTCTATCATAGCAGAACCCTATTTAATAAGCCAGATCACTTGACCAGTTGGTTCTTTTCATATAAAAAATCGGGGCATATCAACCACTTTTTGATTACTTAAATTGGTAATTGATTTCTATAGAAAAATAATCCGGGCTGTTTCTGTGTTTGGTGTCACGCGTTTCAGGCTGTTGGACCGGCAACTGCCGGTTTAGGCGATTTATTCAGGGTGTCGGCATATAAATTGTAACACATAGATATGTTGTTTGAAATAAAAAAACCCGGCATATAGCAATGGTTTTGTATCCGGTAAAGCCGCAATATTGTTTGGTAAAAAAAGATTCCTGGTTAAATCCCCCCCTACCCAGGATGAGGAGAGAGTCTTGCAGATAAGGCTCTCTCCTACCCATTTTATTCCAAAATGGTGAAATCAAAAAAGGAGGATAAAAGATGAAAAAGATTCTGTTATTGTTGGCAATGATTACGGGCATTGTTTTCTTAAGTTGCGATAGCGATTCCGACGACGAAGCCGCTACCGGTGAGATTGTCATCAAGGCGTTTGATGCTCCCTTTCAGGGTAATGTCGAACATATCTATCTGCATATAGTCGCGGTCAGTGTGCACAAAGCCGTTGCCGGCAGCGCCAGCGATACCTCGGCGCAATGGATCGTCTTGAGTGAAGCCGACACCACGATTGATTTTCTGGAACTGGTCAATGGCGAAATGGCGACGCTGATTCATTCGCAGCTCGGTATGGGACAATATTCGCAGTTACGACTTTTGTTAGGTGACGGTTCCTCGATTGTTGTGGATGGTGTCGCCCACGATTTACAGGTACCTAGCGGCAGCGAGTCAGGTGTAAAGCTGAATCTGGGATTTTTCATTAATGCCGATGAGATCATCGAAATTTACCTGGACTTTGATGCGGAACGTTCAATTAATAAACATCCGATTCAGGAGCGCTACATTCTCCAACCGACCTTCCGGGTGTTTAAAAGTGTTCTCTCGGGAACGATTTCCGGGACCGTGGTGGATTCTGTCGGAAACGGACTGCAGGATGTTTCCATCTATGCCGTATCCAACGGCGATTCGGTCACCACGTTGACAAACACGGACGGGAATTACAAATTGATTCTGTTAGCCGGAAACTATGCGGTCTCGGCAGCCAGCTATGATCTCATGGCGGATACGGTCTACCAGAATATTGCCATTGACGCCGAAGAGAATGTCGTCAATCTGAACTTTGTGATGAATTGACACCTTTCCGCAATTAATGCGCGGTTATATAAAAGACCGGCTTGCTATGAGAGCCGGTCTTTTTCTTTTACTGATTGGAAAAAGCATTGACTATTTTCGTAAAGCCGCTTTGGTGAATTGGTAGTCCGGAATGTCTACATTAAAATCAATGGATTCAAGAATATACTCGGTCCCGCCACCACGGGAGAGCATGTCCTTGAAGGTTATCCGCCGGGGCAGCCAGCGCCCGTCCTGCTGAAAAACTTCCAGAATCTCGGTTTTTTTCAGCAGGCGTCCGCTTCGGGCAAAACGTTCTTCTTTGAGCGACAGCCAGCGCTCGGCGTCCACCCAGATTTTGCGGGAATGATAGGCGACATCACTGTTGGTGGCTGTTAATTCCAGCACCCAGCAGTCGCGCTCATTATACATTTCCCGGCTCAACACCTTGGCGTCGTAATTAGCACGCAGCTCATCGCTTTCCATCAAATCTTCATAGGACATGTCTGATCCCATCACCGACTGCTTCAGCAGGTGACCGGAAATCGTGATGATCCGGTCGTTGGGTTCAGGCGTGTAAATCCAGAGATCGTCACCCACTTTAAGCATCTTTTTGCCTTTTTCACGGGGTGGTGAGAGGTATTCCACAAAGGCTTTATCATTACCCTTAGACCAGGCTTTAGAACGGATCATGCGGTCGCCGGTGCGACTGTGGACGATCATTGTTGCAGTACTGATTGCCTGGTCATATACCTGATTCTGATCTATTTTCTTTAAAATCTCATCGCCGCTGGGCGGCTGGGCTTGTACTAAAATTGATATACAGAATATGATATAAAAAGGTGCGCTTTTCATGCTTCCAACTCCTTGAATAGTGAGGCTGTCTGGCGTTTGTAAATCCCGATTCCGGCAAGAGCGGTTCCCAGCACCGTGGCGATTAAACCGGGAAATAGTCCGATATAGTAAGTGGCGGGAGTGATTTTCGTCCGGAATACCAGTGGGATCATCATATTGACATTTTTCATGGCGCCGCTGATATCGAGTCCCTTGGTTTGCAGCCAATAGGCAGCCGCCAGTCCGATAACGGTGCCGATCACGAAACCCGCCAACCCGATTACAATAGACTCAGCCAGCAGCGAACGGTAGATATGCCCCTTGGGTTCGCCAATCGCCAGCCGGACACCCACTTCGCCATAGCGCCGCAGCCCGCCCAGCAGACCGGCGTTCCATAACACAACAGACATGATAATGACAAAAATAAGCGCAATCATACTCGACATATTATTGGCTAAATCCAGATAATCGCTGAGATTGCTCAGCTCTTTAAGCGTGCCCATAACCGGGGCAAATTCGCTGTCATTATCGGCATATCTGGCGTTAAAATTTGCTACAATCCCGGCAGCGACTTCATCATTATAGGCGCCGTGCGGCAGATAGCCCAGAATTTCGCCGGCGGCATCTTCCATGTTCAAAGCCTCCTGAACACCGCGAATATCGGCAATCATGGCACCGCGGTCCATCATGGGTATCCCGAATTTAACGGTGCCGACAACTTTGAAATTATAAATCGCCATGCTGCCGTACATACTGGAGCTGAGCAGAGTGGCTGCATCACCCAGCGCAATCTCCAGCCTTGATGCCATTTCGTCGCTGATCAGAATTTCACCGGGTTCAACGGGCATCCGCCCGGATACGACGGCATTTTCAATGTTGAGAGTGCTGATTTCGGTGGTGCCCGGGCTCAACAAATCCACCCCCATTCCGGCGACGGTTCCTTGGGCGCGGGTTTCACCGTTTTCATCAGGAATGTCCAGCAAACCGCCAAATTTGATCCGTTCGACCCAGGTCATATCGGGATATTCTTTTTTTAAGTCCCTTATAAGGTCATCAACGCCGGTCAACGCCAGGTCATTGGGTAACTGATCTTCGTTTTCGCGGTAAGCACGGCTCATGATTTTTACATGTCCGCTGGAAAACCTGGCGATAGAGTCCACCATATCCGTCAGGACGCCATTCATAAAGGATTGGAACAGGATGGTAATAAAGACGCCGATGGTGACCATGATGACCGGAAAGAGACTGCGATGACGGTCCCGGAGAAGTCCTTTTATAATAAATGTAATCATTGGATTTTCCCCCTGATGGCTTCGGTGGGTTCCATTTTCGCAATGCGGCGTGCCGGCAGATAGCTCACGATGGTAGTGGTAATCAGCACTATGAGAGTGGTGCCCACAACCAATCCCAGCGAATATTTTGGATAGATCGTCTCCGCCAGTGTCAGCCCGAAATCATCCGTACCAGCTGGCATAGACCAGCCGACTTTCGCCTGCAATGCCAGAAGCGGAAAGCCGTAAAGGGCTGCCAGGATTGCTGCCAAAACCGCATGCATGGCGCCCTCCACCGTGAAAAGTGCAATAACCTGACGCTGGGTCATGCCGAGAGCAATATGGGTACCGATCTCCTTCTGCCGTCTGAAAATGGAAAGCACCTGCGTATCGAAAATCGCCAGCATTGCCAGCGACATGAGGATAATAAAATAGAGGTAGCCGGCAATGGATTTGGTTTTGATCATTTCCTGAATTTCCGACATCAGAAAGTCGTGGTTCTTGAATTCCCAGCCCGGGATTTCCCCGATAAAGCCGCTTTCCGGAGCAGTGATCAGAATGGTGGCTTCGTTGGGCATTCGCACCATTTCGCGGTGCCTTTCCAGCGGTATCCAGACAATTCCTGCATCCATCGCCTGTACATCGGTCTTGAATATATGGACAATCTTCACCTCGTCCGCATCAAAGGTGCCATTGACATCCCGCCAGCGGATGATTACATAATCACCCACGTTCAACTTGCCATTATCGGCGGCACGCTTACCGATGATTGCCGGGATTTCGCCATCCTCACTTTTCAGATAATGCGTTGGTAACTCGATAATGGTTTGATGCGGATCAACGCCCCGAAGAGTAATGCTCTGAATCCGACCATGCGGATATATATTGCCCTGACTGATCAGCAGCGGCGTCAGCAGCCCTTTGCGAACGGCTTCCTGAGCCGGCTCGGGCAGCGGCGCATGACTGTCGTCAATGGTAAAGGGATCATAGGGGTCATAATTTTCCTGCCAGTACTGACCGCCACCGATTTGCCAGGCGATAGTGTCCCGCCTAGCTTGATCATTCCAGCCGTTCAGAACACCCTTGAACCAGATGATGACTACAAATGCCAGCGACAGTACAAAGACATTCAGGAATGTCCGTAACCGGGCACCGATCAAATTTCGCCATGCTAATTTTATTGCTAACATATATCCTCCCTCAAAGAAGTTCTTCGAACCGGTTATTCTTTGACGATCTGTTCGTCGTTCGCCACTTTGCCGTCTAGCAGCGTAATCTTGCGGTGCAGATACTGAATGACCTTATCATCGTGAGTGGCGAATATAAAGGTGGTTTTCAAATCCCGATTCAATTTCTCCATGGTCTGCAAAATGTTGTGGGAATTTTCCGCATCCAGATTGGCGGTCGGTTCATCCGCCAGAACAATCTCGGGCGATTTAACCATGGCGCGGGCGATGGAGACACGCTGGCATTCGCCGCCGGAAAGCTGCGCCGGTCGGGATTTGCGCTTGTCCTGCAAGCCGACCCATTCCAGCGCCCGATCCACCAGTTCGTGTCGCTTATCCTTTTCCATTTTTAATAAAAGCAGCGGCAGTTCGACATTTTCAAAGACATTGTATACCGGCAGGAGATTGTAGGTCTGGAAAATGAATCCCAGATGCCGGTTGCGCAGCTGGGCTGACTGCCGGGGATTGAGAGCAGCAATTGACTGACCCAGAACTCGTGCTTCACCCTTGGTGGGCACATCCAGGGAACCGACAATGTTCAGCAGAGTCGTCTTCCCGGAGCCGCTGGGACCGACAAGCCCGGTGAATTCACCTTTGCCGATGGTCAGATTGATGTCCTCCAGTGCCCGAAAAAAGCCTCGCCCCACCGGATAATCCTTGACCAGATTTTGGGTCATAATTAATTGACCATTTTTCATGATGGTGTCCTTTCTTATTTTACCGCAGAGACACAAAAACTCTCGCTAAGTTCGCAAAGTATTTTTTCAATTCCAGGCATCATTTGATTATCTCATATTTACTTGCGCTCTTGGCGCATGCTTGGCGGGCTTTGCGGTTTACTCTTCCCTTGACCGCAGAGGCGCAAAGACTCTCGCTAAGTTCGCAAAGTATTTTTTCAATTCCAGGCATCATTTGATTATCTCATATTTACTTGCGCTCTTGGCGCAT
>OMKS01000170.1_pt1 | contig 58487 bp, 46 predicted proteins | sample 1674721 | NCBI WGS metagenome assembly OMKS01 (sample SAMN06264996, study PRJEB25208) | sediment metagenome | isolation source: hot spring sediment | place: USA: California | collected 2014-09-02 | reverse complement strand
TTTTTTCAAGCAGAAGACGGCATACGAGATCTAGTACGGTCTCGTGGGCTCGGAGATGTGTATAAGAGACAGTAGGAGTATAACCGATTTACCTGTAAGGACTAAGAAAAACCAGACGCGGCCGGTGGATCATTGACCGGGGCGCGGCCGCCCCCGCAGGAGGCATGCAGTATGGCGAAACGGAAGAAAGCGACGAAGAAGACCGCCCGCAAGTCGGCTAAGAAAACCGCCTCAAAGAAGAAGACCACTCAAAAGGCCGGCACCAAGAAGGCGACCGCCAAGAAGGCCCGAAAGAGCGCCAAGAAGAAGACCCCCAAGAGGGCCGCGGTCAGGACCAAGGCCGCCAAGAAGGCGACCAAAAAGGCGACGAAGAAAAAGGCCGCCAAGAAAGCACCCAGGAAGAAAGCGGCCAAGAAGGCCAAGGCCCCCAAGAAGACGGCTAAGAAGAAAGTGACCCGCAAGAAGGCGGCGAAGAAAGCGACCCCGAAGAAGGCCACCAAGCGTACCGCCAAGAAGGCCGCGAAAAAGAGGGTCACCAAGAAGGCCGTCAAACGCACTGCGAAGAAGGCGGCCAAGAAGGCCAAATCGCCCAAGAAGGCCGCTCGCAAGACGGCGCCCGTAAAGGTGAAAAAAACCACAAAGACCAAGAAGGCCAAGACCGCCCGGCGCGTGCCGACCGCGAAGGCCGCTCCCCGGGCCAAGGTGGAAACCCCAAAGGCCCCGCCGGCGTCGCGCGAGATCCTGCCGGTGCTGGATCTGGAAAGCTTCGAGGCCAAGCCGCTGGTCGAGCCCGGCGTGAAGGATGAGTTCGTCGGTTCGACGCGGTACGCCTGGCTCGGTTCGGGTCAGTGCGGCGGCCGATTGGTCAAGTCGTTCTATGACTTGGGCTACAAGAAGGTGATCGCGGCCAACACAACGCATCATGACCTGGACCTGCTGGACATCCCCGCCGATCAGAAGTTCCTGATGGACATCGGCGAGTTCGGAGCCGGCAAGGACATGGGTCGCGGTCGTGACGCCGTCAGCCGCTGTCGTCAGGAGCTGCTGCACGAAGCCCGCCAGAAGTTCGGCACCGAGGTGGAGCACATCATGGTGTGCTTCGGCGCCGGCGGCGGCACGGGCGGCGGCAGCGCCCTGGAAATGATCGGCGTGGCCAAGGACTACGCCCGGTCCATCGGCAAGAAGGAGCCGGCCCGCAGCGTGGGCGTGATCATGACCTTGCCGACCATTGGCGAGGCGGCCAGCCCCCAGGTGGCCCAGAACGCCTACAACGTGGCCAACGAGGTCGGCCAACTGGCGATGGAAGGGCAGATCTCTCCGCTGATTATCATCGACAATGAGAAGATCAGCCGCATGTATCCCGGCCTGACGGTCAAGGACTTCTGGCCCAGCATCAACAGTACCGTCGCGTCGCTGTTCGACATCTTCAACCGGCTCAGCTCGCTGAGCAGCCCCTACACGTCGCTGGACCCGGTGGACTACCAGAGCATCGTCCGCGCCGGCGGCTGTGCGATCATGGGGCTGACCAAGGTCAGCGAGTATCAGGACCGTTTCGCCCTGTCCAGCGCGGTGCGGCGGAACCTGGAAAAGACCCTGCTGTGCGACGGCTTCGACCTGGCCTCGGCCAAGGTCGCCGGCTGTGCCGTGGTGGGCGGCAAGAGCATGATGGCTCAGACGCCCGCCCTGCAGGACAACATCAACTACGCCTTTGACGTGCTGGCCGAGATCACCGGCAACGCGACGATCCATCGCGGCATCTACGAGGATCAGCGCAACAGCCTTCGGGTGTATACGATTATTGGCGGGTTGGACTTCCCGGCCGCGCGGATCGAAAAGATCCTGACGCCGGCCTAGGACGGTCCAGCGGAGCAGCAGCGCCGGGGAGGCAACCGCGTCCCCGGCGTTTTTTACGCGCCGGAGGCGTCGCCCCCATCGGCCTCGTTGTGACGCCTGGAATTGAGCGCGCCCCACCAACCGCACGACAAGGGCGGGCCCGGAACGCGGCTGCCCGGATGAAACGCGATCCGCCGACGTCGCTGCGCCGGCGGTCGCCCGCACATCACGTCTTCAGCGCAGGCGCGCGGCGCTCGTATTCGGACAGCGCTTGCAGTAACCGATCGAAACGCTGCTCGAGCAGGTCCTGGCCCCGCTCATCCAAATGATCGAAGAGCCGTGTGCCGCTGGACCCCGGGTTGGCCGGCACGGAATTGAGGGCCTCGCAGTTACGGCACGGAACGTTGCGCCCGGCGTATTCATCGGGCACGCTGAAGCTGTGCCCACAGCGATAACAGGTAATCTCCCTCATGGCCCTTTCCTTTCCCTGCGACTATCCCAGGTGCCGTACTGGCGGTCTGCCGACCGTAATCCTCGTGCTCTTCCCAAAAACACCGGGCCCTGAAACACCCGGCTCATAAATCAAGACGTACAACACCGCGGGGAATTACAGAGAACCGCAAAGATTACAGTTTCTTTACGGACGCACCCCCAGCGGCGTTCTTCGCTTTTGCCGGACCGATCAATCTCCACAGAGCTTGTGCACCCGTGCGATTACCGGTAACCCCATCCGCTAAAAGGCGGTTTGGTGAGGCGCGGCATACAAGATGTGGGGGTCGCAACTGATGGAGACCCCTCCCACGCTCGCCGGCGGACTCAGTACCGAGTTCGGCGGACCACTCGGGCCGGGCAAACATCGCGCAGCCCAAGCCCCACGGCCTGAATCGCCGGTTTCACGGGAAACTGCCCAGGACTGGATTCGAACCAGCACGTCCTTTACGGACACTAGCCCCTCAAGCTAGCGCGTCTGCCAATTCCGCCACCTGGGCAAGCCGAAACGCGATTATACCCCCGCGATGGCGGCCTGCAAGCGCACCGCGGACAAAATCCCACTCACACATGCCGCTCGACGCGGTCGCCCTCGGCGGTGCGCTTGACGATGAATCGGCCGGGCCGTAAGCTGACGCCATGAGTCCCGGATTCAATCAATCGGATGGAGTGCACGTCCCAGCCAAGAGGCATCGGCTCCAGGTCCACGACCTCGGGCTGATCCCCTACCCCGAGGCATTGGCCCGGCAGCAGGACTTGGTGCAGCGGCGTCATGAGGACCGGGTCCCCGATACCGTGCTGATCGTGGAGCATCCGCCCGTCATCACGCTGGGGGCCCGCGCGACCGAGAATCGGCTCCTGGCCGAGCCCGGTGAATTGGAGCACCGCGGCATCGCCCTGGTCCAGGTCCGCCGTGGCGGCGGCACGACCGCCCACAACCCCGGACAGATCGTCTTCTACCCCATCCTCAAGCTCAAGGGCCTTCGCCTGGGCGTCAACGAGTACATCCGCAGCCTGGAATCGATCGGCCTGGCGCTCCTGCAATCCGTCGGTCTATCGGCGGAGCGGCGAAAGGGCTATCCCGGCCTGTGGATTGAGGGGCGCAAGATCGCCTCCATCGGCGTGCAGGTCAAACGCTGGGTCACGATGCACGGCATGGCGATCAACGTGAACAACGACCTTTCGATATTCCAGGCGATCGTTCCGTGCGGCATCGACGGCGTGCGGATGACCAGCGTGCAGAACGAGACGGGCCGATCCGCCGGTCTGCCCGCTCTCAAGCAGCGGTTAGGTGAGCTGTGCGTGAACGCATGGGCGGGGGTGCGGCCATGAGCGAGCCGGTCCGCCGATTGCCCCCGTGGCTCAAGCGCCGTCTGGGCGCGGGCCCGGATTTTGAAAAGACCGCCGCGGCCCTGTCGGACCTGGGACTGGAAACCATCTGCGTGCACGCCAACTGCCCCAATCGCGGCCAGTGCTGGCAACGCGGCACGGCAACGGTGCTGATTCTGGGCGGGGTCTGCACGCGGAACTGCCGTTTCTGCTCGGTCGCGCATGGCCGGCCCGAGCCGCCCGACCCCGATGAGCCGCGACGCGTGGGCGAATTGGCCCGGCGGATGGACCTGCGCTACCTGGTGATCACCAGCGTCGACCGGGACGACCTGCCGGACGGCGGGGCGGGGCACTTTCGCGACGTGGTGCAACATTGCCGCAATATGCTGCCGGCGCTGCAATTCGAATTGCTGGTGCCGGACTTCCGCGATTGTCAGGACAAGGCGCTGGAGATCCTGGGGGCCGCCCGGCCCTTCGTGTTCGGGCACAACGTCGAGACCGTCCCCGCCCTGTACGGCCGGGCCCGGCCGGGCGGCGACTACGCCCGCTCGCTGCGGCTGCTCGAAAAGGCCAAGGACCTCTGGCCCGAAACGCAAACCAAGAGCGCCCTGATGCTCGGCCTGGGCGAGACCGATGAGCAGGTGATGGAGGTGCTGCACGACCTGCGAGCGGTCGGCTGCGACCGCGTCGCCATCGGCCAATACCTGCGGCCGTCCAAGGCGTCGCTGCCCGTCGAGGCGTACATCGCGCCCGAACAGTTCGACGCCTGGGCGGCCCGCGCCCGCGCATTGGGCTTCACCTGGGTCATGAGCTCGCCGTTCACCCGAAGCAGCTACCACGCGGAAGAGAAACAAGCGTAGGATCAGGCCATCCACTTTCGCGACGCGCCGGGAAAGTGGATGGCGTCCGCCGCCGTCGCGAACCATGGGGGCACGTTTCACCCTGCGATTCCATTGGCCCGGTGGCGTGCCGGGGGGCGGCTTGCCGGGCTGAAAATCCTTGATCGGGCCGCGGGCGTCTGGGATAAAGGACGCGGTCTGGCACTGAGAACGAGGAGATGAGCCGATGAAGCATTACCTTGCGATCGACCTGGGGGCCGAAAGCGGCCGAGCCGTGCTGGTGCGGCTGGAGGTGAAAAAGGCCCACATGGAGGAACTCCACCGCTTCCCCAACCGGCCCGTTCGACTGGGCGGGACCCTGTTCTGGGACTTCCCTTTTCTGTTCGCCGAGATTCTCGCGTCGCTGCGGCTCTGCGCCGAGCAGTCGCTGCCCATCGACGCCATCGGCGTGGACACCTGGGGCGTGGATTTCGGCCTGCTGGGGCCGGATGGCCAACTGCTGGGCAACCCCGTGCATTACCGCGATGGCCGGACCGATGGGATTCACGAATACTCCAACCCGATCATGAGCGCCCAGAAGGTGTTCGAGGCCACCGCCGCCGAGCCCTGGGCGATCAGCTCGCTGTTTCAACTGCTGGCGATGAAGAAGAACGACAGTCCGCTGCTGGGCCTGGCGCGGGACTTCCTGAACATGCCCGACCTGTTCAACTACTTCTTGACGGGCGTCAAGGCCTCGGAGAAGACCATCGCCAGCACGGCCAACCTGATGAGCTGCGAGGGCCAATGGTCACAGCCGGTCATCGAACGCTTTGGCCTGCCCGACATGTTCGGCCGCCTTGTCGAGCCGGGTACGGTCCTGGGGCCGATCACCGAGGATATCCAGCGCCAGACCGGTCTGGGGCCGGTGCCGGTCGTCGCGACCTGCGGCCATGACACCAGCGCCGTCGCCGCGGCGGTGCCCGCCGAGGGCAACCGCTGGGCCTTTCTGAGCTGCGGCACGTGGAGCATCCTGGGCAAGCTGCAGGATCGGCCCGTGACCACGCCCGAGGCCTTCAACGGGGGCTTCTGCAACGAGTACACGCTGGCCAGTTGGTTCATCTGCCGCAACATCCTGGGCCTGTGGCTGGTGCAGGAGCTCAAGCGCAAGTGGGACACGAGCACGGATGCCTGGGACTATGACCGCATCACGGATGAGGCCCGGTCGGCCACGAGCCGGAGCATGTTCTCGGTCAACGACCGGCGGCTGATGGCCCCGGTGGACATGGAGGAAGCCCTCTACGCGGTGCTCGCCGAGGCGGGTCAGCCGCAGCCGGGCACGCGGGGCGAGCTCGTGCGGTGCGTGCTGGAAAGCCTGGCGCTGGAGTACGCCTACCGGCTTGAACGCATCACGGAGGTGACGGGCCAGAAGAGCGAATCGGTCTACATGGTCGGCGGCGGGATCAAGAACACGCTGCTGTGCCAGCTCACCGCCGATGCGTGCGGCGTGCCGGTCCACGCCGGGGCGGATCAGTGCACGGCGATGGGCAACGCCCTGACCGTCGCGGTGGCGATGGGCGACCTGTCGGGACCGGAGGATATCCGCCGCGTGATGCGCAACAGCTTTGAGATGATCACCTACGAACCCAAGGATGCCGCCGCCTGGGTCGAAAAGCGCCGGCAGTACGCGGCCATGCAGAAGGAACAGGCGCGATGACGTCTCGGCGGCATGGACGTGGGCGATGGTGCACAGGGGCGTGCGTGGCGTTGGCCGTCTGTATCGGGCTCGGCCAGGCGCGGGGCTCCGGTGCGAGGGTGACCGGTCCGGATGGCGCCATAACCGCCGATGTGCAGTTGGACGCGGGCGGCCGACTAAATTGGCAAATCGATTACCATGGCCGCCCGGTCATCGTCCCTTCCCCGCTGGGTTTTGTCCGGGCCGGGGACGATAAGCCCCTGCAATGGTTCATCACCGCCGTGCGGCACGCCGGTCACCGAGATACCTGGAGACCGATCTACGGCGAGCGGGCCGAGGTGCCGGACGTGTATGCGGGCGCGATGATCGACCTGGTCGAGCGGGCTGATCCGCATCGGCGGATGACCATCGAGGTGCGGGTGTACGATCACGCGGCGGCCCTGCGATATCACGTCGCGGGGCGGGCCGAATCGGACACGCTGCACGTCCGCGAGGAGCGCACGACGTTTGGCTTTGCCGCGGACCATCCGGCCTGGGCGGTCTACTCGGCCCAGGGGCGCTACGAGAAGGTCCCCCTCAGCCGAATCAAGCCCAACTGTGAGCGGCCGCTCGTGATTGAGATGGAGGGTGGGCCCGTGGTCGCGGTGGGCGAGGCGGCGCTGGTGGACTTCGCACGGATGCGGCTGCGGCCGGCACCGCCGTATGGCGTGCAGGCCATGCTCGGCAGCGACGTCAAGGTCAACACCCCCTACACGACGCCCTGGCGGATTGTGATGATCGCCGACACGCCCGGCGAGTTGATTGAAAACAACTTCGTCTTTGAGAATCTGAACGCCCCGTGCGCTATCGACGATCCCTCGTGGATCAAACCGGGTAAGGTCATCCGCGAGGTGACGCTGACCACCGCCGGCGGCAAGGCGTGCGTGGATTTTGCCCGCCGGATGGCCCTGCAGTACATCGAGTACGATGCCGGCTGGTACGGCCCGGAGAACGATGAGAACACCGACGCCAGGACCGTGACCCTCGATCCGAACCGCTCCAAGGGCCCCTTGGACCTGCCGGAGGTGATCCGCTACGCCAGGGTCAACGGCATCGGCATCTGGCTCTACGTCAACCGCAGGGCCCTGGAACGCCAACTGGACGAGATCCTGCCGCTCTACGAGCAGTGGGGCATTGCGGGCGTCAAATACGGATTCGTCCGGGTGGGCGATCAGCGGTGGACGGCCTGGCTGCATGAGGCCGTCCGCAAGGCCGCCGATCATCACCTGATGGTGGATATCCACGATGAGTACCGCCCCACGGGCTACAGCCGGACGTATCCGAACCTGCTGACCCAGGAGGGGATCGGCGGCAACGAGACCATGCCTCCACCCGAGCAGAACCTGGTTTACCCGTTCACACGATACCTGTGCGGGGCAGCGGACTACACGATCTGCTGGACGGATCGGCGCATCCAGGGCACGCGGGCCCACCAGATGGCCGCGGCGGTGGTCTACTACAGCCCGCTGCAATTCGTCTTCTGGTATGATCGACCGCAGAACGTGCCGGATGACCCGGAGCTGGAGTTCTTCCGGCAGGTGCCGACCGTCTGGGATGAAACGCACGTGTTGCAGGGGCAGGTCGGGCAGCACATCACGACGGCGCGGCGCAGCGGCGATCGATGGTTCGTGGGCACGATGAACGCCGTGGCGCGGCGGTCGCTGGAGGTGCCGCTGGCCTTCCTACCGCCGGGTCGAGCGTTTACGGCCCACGTCTACGCCGATGCGCGGCCCGAAGGCGGCGACCGGGGGGTACGAATCGAAACACGGCGGGTGACCGCCGATACGGTGCTGACGGCGGACCTGGCGGCCAACGGCGGCCAGGCGATTTGGATCGAGCCGTCGGATGGAGAAACGCATTAAGCCTATTCGAGGGCAGGGAGACAAAACATGGCCAAGGCAAAGAAACTCGGAGCATCGGTCTCGAGACGACCGGCGCAAGTGACGTTCGGGGTGTGCGCGGCGTGCGATCCGCGCATCGATGAGGCCAGCCGACAGCGCACGACCAACATCGTGGAGCTCATCGCCGACGAGATCGCCGCCGCGGTGACGATGCCGGACGGCTCAGCGGTCAACGTCGTTTGGTCGCCGGTGCTCATCGACGGCGAGAAGCAGGCCGATGCGGTCGCGCGGCAGTTTAAGGACGCCGGGGTCGAGGCGATCATCTGCACGCCGGACACGTGGGCGTTCCCGCAGTTGACGCTGATGAGCCTGCTGGCCCACGTGCCCGAACGGACGCCGGTCAATATCACCGTGGGCAACAGCGCGCCCAAGCCCGGCGTCGTCTACGCCCACGCGGTCAACGGCGCCCTGGCCCAGGCGGGCCGACTGACGCACCTGAACGTGGGCACCTGGCCGGACACGGGCCAAAAGCCCCGGCCCACCGTCGGCACGATTCAGGCCCTGGTGGACTGGTGCTACGCGGCGTTGACCTACGTCGGGCTCAAGGGCCGGCGGGTCGTGGTCTTCGGCCATGATTCGATGGGCATGGAGACGGCCCTGGCGCACGTCAACGCCACGCGGCGGTCCTTCGGGCTGGAGATCACACGGCTGGATATGAAGCTCCTGGCCGACATGCTCAACAAGGGCGCCTACAGCAAGAAGGAATGCAGAGCCCTGCGGGAGTGGATCGGCGGCCACTTGGGCAAGCGCCTGGACCTCTCGCAGGCGGACGCCGAGGCGAAACTCGATCAGTCCCTGGCGATGTACCTGATCATGCGTGACCTGCTGGCCGAGGTCGACGCCGTCGGCGGCGGGTTCATGAACCAGCTCGAATGGGGCAGCGACCCGCGCGGCATCCCGCTGCCGATCTGCGACCTGGCCGAGTCGCTGATGAACAGCACGTTCGATCACAACGGCGACAAGGCCGCGCTGCCGTTCGCCACCGAGGCCGACGTCCAGGGTCTGCTGACGATGCTCTTCAAGACCTGGCTCAGCGCCGGGGCGCCGCCCCTGTTCATGGACTTCCGCAAGGTGTGGGAGCCGTGGGAGATTCAGGCCAAGGCCCGCGACCTGGACGTGAAGTTCACCAAGAGCACCGTCTGGGCCGAGAAGGGCATCATCGACGGCGACAACAGCGGCTCGGCGAGCCTGAACTGGGCGGGCACACCCGGTGAGCCGGTCGAGAAGATCATGAAGCGGGTGTCCATGCCCGGGGCCGAGCTGTACTACTTCCCCGGCGGCGGCAACAGCGTTACGTTCGTCTCGCCCGGCGGCATCGAGGGCATCGCCAGCCGCCTGGCCTACAGCGAGCTGTCGGGGCTGTTCAGCCTCGTCTGGGACGAGGCGTTCACCGTGGACCTGCCGCCCAAGCTCGCCTCGGCCGTGGCCGACAGCAGCAACGTCACCTGGCCGCATACCTGGGTCGTGCCCAAGTACGCCGCGATGAGCGAATACAAGCAGTACGCCCCGGCCAACCATTTCCACATGACCTGGAACCTGGCCCCGGCCCGGCTGCAGTACTGGATGGACCTGGCCAACGTGCTCAGCGTCGCACCGTGGCAGGCCCGGCCCTGCTTCATCGAGGGCGTCGACCGCCCCCTGCCGCTGATGTACCTCATCAACGGCGGCGAAAACGAAACCAAACGCCTCCGCGCCCGGGGGATGTAAGAGGGATTTCCGGGCACGAGTGCGGATGGAAAGGAGGGATGTTGTGAGCGAACACACGCTAAACCGACGTCGTTTTTTACAGAGTGCGGTGGCGACGGGGGCCTCATTGCGGTTGGCGGGGTGCGCGCGGGCCCTGGAGCAAAACACCTCGAAACGACCGCCGAACTTCCTGGTCCTGGTCACGGACGATCATCGGGCGAACGCCATGAGCTGCGTGGGCAACCCGATCTTGCGCACGCCGAACATGGATGCCCTGGCCGCCGACGGGGTCTTGTTCACCAACGCCTTCGTGACGACCAGCATCTGTTGCACGAGCCGGGCGTCGATCTTCACCGGCCAGCATGCGGTCCGCCACGGTATCTACAACTTTGGCACGCACTTCTCGCCCGAGCAATACGCCGAGACGTACATGGAGCAGCTTCGCCGGGCCGGCTACCGCGTGGGCTTCGCCGGCAAGTACGGCGTGGGCCCGGCCCGAGACCTGCCCGCCGATAAGCACGACTTCTGGCAGGGTTTTCCTGGCCAGGGCCGCTATGAGAACAAGGACGCCGACGGCAACTTCGAACACATGACCACGCGGATGGGCCGCTGGGCAAGCGAATTCATCGAAGGCTGCACGCCCGATCAGCCGTTTTGCCTGTCCGTAAGCTTCAAGGCCCCGCACTGCCAGGACGGTGACCCGCGACAGTTCATCTACGACCCGCGGTATGAGGACCTGTTCCAGGACGTGACGATCCCGCCACCTCCCGTCGGTTCGGACGAATACTGGAATCGCTTCCCGGCCTTCTTCCGGGAGAACAACGAGGGCCGCAAACGCTGGCAGATTCGCTTCAGCACACCCGAACTCTACCAGCGGATGGTCAAGGGATACTATCGCCTCGTCTACGGCGTGGACGTCGTCCTCGGCCGGATCCGCAATCAACTCAAGGAGCGGGGTCTGGCCGACAACACCGTGATTCTGCTCATGGGCGACAACGGATTTTTCCTCGGCGAGCACGGCCTGGCGGGCAAGTGGTACCCCTACGAGGAATCCATCCGCGTGCCGCTGATCGTGTGCGACCCACGTTTGCCGCGGCGCGTGCGAGGGCGTCGTTGCGCCGACTGGGCCCTGAACATCGACCTGGCCCCGACGATCCTTTCGATGGCGGGCCTGCCGGTTCCCCAACGCATGCAGGGGGCGGATCTGTCGCCCCTGCTGGCCGGCCATGATGGGCCGCGGCGCGACGCGTTCTACTACGACCACCGTTTGGGCATTCCCACGATCCGCAAGTGCGAGGCCCTGGTGACGCCGCGCTACAAATACATCCGCTACACCGAGCCGGACCCGCCCTACGAGGAGTTGTTCGACCTGCGGACCGACCCGCACGAGGTGAACAACCTGGCCGGCCGGACCGAGCACGGCGACCGGCTGGCTGCGATGCGACGCCGCTGTGACGCGATGCGACAAGAGGCGACCTGACGCCGTCAGAGCATCTCCTCGATCGCCAGGGCCAGCGCGTAGTCGGGCGTCTTGTGAAGGGCCGGCGCCTGGCGATAGGCGCCGATGATCGAGCGATCCGGAAACGCGCCGCACCGACCGATCAGTTCGGCCGCGAGGGCCTGCAAACGCGGCGCGTCCATGTCGGGCTCGGCCAGCGATCGCGCGGCCTGCCGCAACCGCTCGAACTCCGCCGTCGCGTTGTACCAGTCCAACTCCAGCTCGAGCCGCGCCGCCAGCGGCGAATGGATGGGCTCCAGCGTATACTGAAAGCCGATGGGGTTGTACATCTCCAGCCGCTCATGCAAAAAGGCCAGGGCCGCATCGAGATAGGCCGCGTAGCGCTCCGAGTCGAAGTCCGTCCAGCCCGCCGCGGCCAGTGCCCCGTGCAAATGCCGTGCGATCCGTTCGCGCAAGACCTTCTCGTGAGCGGTCAGACGCTCGTACAACGCCTCGTAATAGGCCCGCAACAGCACACCCGCGTCAGTCATGGCTCGTTCCATCGTGAGGCCACACCCAGCCTTCAAGTCCTCCGAGCCGCCGGGCCACCGCCACCCTCCCGGGCAATCGAAGGGCCCTATGGCGTCTGCCCCGTATTGGCGTCGAAGACCTCGCCTCCGGCGCCGCGGGCCTGTAGTGTCAGCCCGAACACACGGATGCCCAGCATGCGGTTGTCGCGGCTGGGCGGCTGGACCTTCTGGGGGACCCAGCCCTCACATCGGACTTCCACGATGGCCGTCGGCTCATCGCCCGCGCGGAACGCCGCGCGAATCGGCCCATCCCCCGTGCGCAGCGGCACAAGGCGCCGGCCCTGGTAATACAGACCCGCCTCTTCACCGGTCGCGTGTGCGGGCACCTGGGCCTCGATTGTCAGCGTATAATCGGTGTTTGGCCGCACGGGCAACACCAGGCTCGATGTCGCGGCGGTCCACCGGGCCGAAGCGCGGGCGTCCTTGCCGCGGTCCGGTTCGGGACCGTGAAACCCGCGAAGGTAACGGCCGTCTCCCTCCGCGCCGACATCGATGCGGTAGTGCATCCGCGCCGCCTCGGTCCACGCGATAGGATCGGCTTCGTTGGCCAGCCGTTGCGTTCGCCGGCCCGCCTGGTTGTCCACGCGGAATCCATCCTCGGCCTGGTTGCCGATCAGAATGGCGCTGCGCACGTCCTTGCCGATGCGGACGTGCAAATCGCCATGGCCGAAGGTATTGCCCTGGCAGATCGCCTTGCCGGCCTGCAGATCAAGCGCCGGCGAGCCGCGCTGCGCGTTGTCCCAGTGCACGAAGTGACAGGCGTTGGCGGTGAACTGCGAGCGCGGCGCACGGGCCAACACGCACCGATCGATGGGCCCCCAAAACGAGCAGTTGGTCAGGCTCACCTTGGTCGCCGCGCCCTCGGCGATCTCCACGCACACCGAGTCCTCACTGCTCCACCGGCCCACCAACTCGCCGTTGGTGATGAGAATCCCCGGCGGCTGGCCCTGCTCGACGAGCACCGCCCGGCGGCAGGAATCGGCGCCGATACCCAGGAAGTTGCCGTTGCACGCCCCACGCTCGGACTGCGAAAACTTGTAGCCCACGCCGTAGCCGAAGCAGAACGTGTTGAGCACGTAGTGCCAGTCCGTGCGGGCGAACTCGAACGCCACGCCGTTGATGTTGATCCACTTGCAGTATGGATCATCCGCCTGGTAGCGCACGCCGAACGGCCAGAAGTGACAATTCTCCAGCCGCCCGATATCGTAGCATTCGTCCACGTAGAACCCGCGCCAAATGGGATACCCATACACGTTGCGGACCAGTTGACGCCCGGCCCGTTCAAAGCGGATGCCCTCGTAGGGATTGATCAGGCAGCAGTCGAGGATGGCCATGTTGTCGTATCCCCGGCCGAGGATGCATGGCGGATACGGCACGGGCGGCACATCGGACTGCTTCCATTCCGGGTAGGTAACAATGAGCCCCTTAACCGTGGCCATGTTGCCGCCCAGGCGGATAAACGGCTTGCCGTCGGGCTCGCCCCGCCCGGCATAGGCCAGCAGGACCGAGCCGTGCAGATCGGGCCGCCCATCGTGACGGTTCGTCGGGGGCGCGGTGAACGTGCCCGACAGCGTCACGCCGCCGGGGACGACGAGGTTGCCGCGGACGGCGAACCGCCCCGCGGGGACGTGCACGATCCCGCCGCCGGCGGCTCCGGCCTCGTCCAGGGCCTTCTGAAACGCGGCCGTGCAGTCCGTCTTGCCATCGGCCACCGCCCCGGCGTCAACAACATCCCAGTCCGCGAATGTGATCCCCGTGGAAAGAACGAACAGTGTGAGAATGATCCATTTGGACATGGGCCCCTCCAGGACAGGATTCTCTCGTGATCGCGTTACGTCTGGTCGTCGGTGACGCGGACGGACACGTTTTTGCGGTAGACAACCGGCTCATCGCCGGTGGGCGGCTCGGGTGCCTGATCGGCGGCGCGGTCCATCGCCGAGGCGGCCAGAAACAGACGCACCGCATAGAAAATGATGCTCAGCCCGACGAAGAAGAACACCCCCGCCGCCAGATAGGCGAATAGCTCCGGCAGGGCGAAGATCAGCATCCCAAAGCCGATCAGCAGCATCCCCACGATGAAGACCGTCGCCGCCAGCCCCCGCGTGGCCTGCGACAACTGGCGTGTATGGAATCGTAAGACCATGATAAACCCTCGGGTGATCTGTACTCACTGTATCGGGCCCGACGCCGATGGGCAAGAAAAAAGCGGGCCCCGGCACACCTGGTGGTCCGGGGTCCGCCTGTAAGATGGCACCGCCACCGCCGGGCGGGCCTACATCGGAGGCATGCCGCCGCCGGGACCGGCGGGCGATTCCTTCTTCTCCGGGATCTCACAGACCATGGCGTCCGTGGTCAGCAGCAACGACGCGATCGAAGCGCCGTTCTGCAGGGCGATCCGCTCGACCTTGGTCGGCACGATCACGCCGAACTTGACCATGTCGCCGTATTCCTTGCGCAGGGCGTCGTACCCGAAGTTGGGGTCCTTGTTCTCCATAACCCGCTGGGCGACGATCGAACCGTCCAGCCCGGCGTTGGCCGCGATCTGCTTGATCGGAGCCATCACGGCCCGACGGACGATGTCCACGCCGATGCCCTCATCGCCCTCACACTTGACCTTGTCCAGGGCGCCGAGGACCTTGAGCGAGGAGACCCCGCCACCCGGCAGGATGCCCTCTTCCACGGCTGCCCGGCACGCGTGCAGGGCGTCCTCGACGCGGGCCTTCTTCTCCTTGACCTCGGCCTCGGTGGCGGCGCCGACCTTGACCACGGCCACCCCGCCGCTGAGCTTGGCCAGCCGCTCCTGGAGCTTCTCGATGTCGTAGTCGCTGGTGCTGTTCTCGATCTCCGCCTTGATCTGCTCGATGCGACCCTTGATGTCGGCGCTCTTGCCGGCGCCCTCGATGATCGTGGTGGTGTCCTTGTCGATGCGGACCTGCTTGGCCTGACCCAGGTGAGCGGCCTCGACCTTCTCCAGCGGAATGCCCAGATCCTCGAAGATGGCCGTTCCGCCCGTCAGCAGGGCGATATCCTGCAACAGGGCCTTCCGCCGGTCGCCGAAGCCCGGCGCCTTGACCGCGCAGCACTGCAACACGCCGCGCAGCTTGTTGATGACCAGCGTGGCCAGCGCCTCGCCCTCGATATCCTCGGCGATAATCAGCAGCGGCCGGCCCTTCTTGGCGGCCAGCTCAAGCACCGGCACCAGGCTCTTGACCGAGCTGATCTTCTTTTCGTGGATCAGGATGAAGGGCTTCTCCAGCTCGACGGTCATGGTCTCCGGATGCGTCACGAAGTGCGGGCTCAGGTAGCCGCGATCAAACTGCATCCCCTCGACCAGCTCGACCACCGTCTCCAACGACTGGCCTTCCTCGACGGTGATGACCCCGTCCTTGCCGACCTTGTCCATGGCCTGCGCCAGGGTCTTGCCGATTTCGGCGTCCTGGTTCGCCGAACAGGTGGCCACCTGCTCGATCTGCTTGCCGCTCGTGACGGGTGTGCTTATCTTGGCCAGGGCCTCGACCAGGGCGGCCACGGCCTTGTCGATGCCGCGCTTGACCTGCATCGCGTTGGCCCCGGCGGTGATGTTCTTGAGCCCCTCCTCGAAGATCGACTCGGCCAGAATCGTCGCCGTCGTCGTCCCATCACCGGCGACGTTGCTGGTCTTCGAGGCGACTTCCTTGACCATCTGGGCGCCCATGTTCTCGTGCGGGTCCTCCAGCTCGATCTCCTTGGCCACGGTCACGCCGTCCTTGGTGACGGTCGGCGAGCCGAACGACTTCTCCAGCACCACGTTCCGTCCGCACGGGCCCAGCGTGATCTTGACCGCCCGGGCCAGCTTGTTGACCCCGGTACGAATCGCGGCGCGTGCGTCGGTATCGAATACAATCTTCTTTGCTGCCATCGTTGTCTCCTATGCTTGGAACAGGTCGCCGTCCTCCGCGGAAGCGACGTATCCGCCCTGACTCGTTCAGTCCTCGATGATCGCCATCACGTCCGATTCGTCCATGATCAGGTATTCCTTGTCGCCGATCTTGACCTCCGTGCCGGCGTAGCTCGAAAACAGCACCTCGTCGCCCTTCTTGAGCTGCATCGTGCTTCGCGTGCCGTCGTCGAGCACGCGCCCGTCGCCGACGCTGACGATCTTGCCCCGTCGGGGCTTCTCCTTCGCCGAATCGGGCAGGACGATCCCGCCGGGGGTCTTCTCATCGGCCTCGTGGCGCTGCACAATGACCTTGTCACCCAATGGTCGGATGTTCATCTTACCTTTGCTCCTTTCCAAAACCTTCGCCTACCGTATATCCGCCGTCCAAATACGATTTCCAGGGCCGACAACCGACCCCGGCCGGAAAACACGTTGACCACTTGCGTTTTTAGCAAACCCTGTGCCACAGACCTCCCGGCGGCGGCAGCAGCGAGCTAACCCGATAATATACAGGCACTTGCAGACTCCGACACGTCACCGGCGACTTACTGGCAAAATTGCAGCCGGTCCACCGGGACCTGCCAGCCTGGCAGGCCGGGCCGATGAGGTGGCGATTCCCCCTGGTCCGGCGGCGCCTGGCTGGTACAATACGAGAAGTGCTCAACGCATCCAAGAGAATAGTGCTTTGGGAAAGGAACCGGGGATGAACAACATGGCAAGGCGGTGTGGTGTGTTTGGATTGGCGATTATCGCGGCGGGGCTGGTGGTCATCGGGGCGCAACCGGGCGAGCCCAAGAAGGTCGATCCCGGTCCGATCGGCGGACCGCCCTCGGATGCGATCGTGCTCTTCGACGGCAAGGACGCCTCGGCGTGGCGACGCGGCGACGGCAGCCCCATCCAGTGGAAGGTCGCCGACGGCGCGATGCAGGTCAACGGCACGGGCAATATCTTCACGCGGCAGGAGTTCGGCGACTGCCAGTTGCACGTGGAATGGGCCGCCCCGGCCGAGGTCAAAGGCAACGGCCAAGGCCGCGGCAACAGCGGCGTCTACCTCCAAGGCCGCTACGAGATCCAGGTGCTCGATTCGTGGGAGAACCCCACCTACTTCAATGGCCAGGCGGGCGCGTTCTACGGCAAGTTCCCGCCGCTGGTCAACCCGTGCCGCAAGCCCGGCGAGTGGCAGGTGTACGACATCATCTTCCACGCGCCCAAGCCGAAGGAGGACGGCACCGTCGAACCCGGTTCGTTCACGGTGTTATTCAACGGCGTGCTGGTGCAGGATCACGTGCCGATCAGCGGCTCGACGACGGCCGCGGCGTTCAGCGGCGCTGTCCCCAAAGGGCCGTTGATGCTTCAGGACCACGGCAACCCGGTGCGCTACCGCAACATCTGGATCCGTCCGCTGAACTGATCCACGGGATACGTCGGCGCTCCAGTCAGCGCCGCACGATGTCGGAGATATCGAGCAGATAGAGCTGCCGGCCCTGGCCGCCGTGCGCCGAGTCGATGCACACGAAGCGCCCATCCGGGCTGAACCGCGGATGGGTATCGACGCGCCATTCGCCCGTGTACTTGGGCGGGCACGGGAACCGGCCCAGTTCCACGCGGCGATTCGTCGGCACGTGATACAGGTAGACGACCTGTTCGCGCAGAGGCCCCGTGGGATACGTATCGTTGAGAATCCACTCGTTGCCGGGCAGATAAGAGCAGTGGCCGTTGCGGTCCATGACCTCGGGGCCCACGGGCACCACCTGATCCGTACCGTCCTCGTACAGATAGAACGCGCTGTCGTGCGAGGGGTGCCACGCCCAGGCCAAGATATGGGTCGCATCCCGCCAGATGAAGTGGCTGGTCTTGCCATAGGGGCCCGCGATGCGAATGTCCGATCCATCGGGCGCGGTAACGAACGCGACGACAACGGGGATGAGAAAATACGGCTTGCAGCCTCGCACACCCGGCCCTCCGATCATAACCTGTCAATCCTGTCCCCGCCCTTACCGGCCATTGTAGAAGCAACCGTCGATGAAGCCAAGCCTGCAGCCGCGTGCGCCCAGGTCGCCCACGTACACCCTCGAAGAGCGTGGGGCGCGGGATCGAGATACGAGGCGGATCGATTCGGTCAATCGCCCACGAGCGGGCGGACCTCGTCGATGCGGAAGTAACCGACAATGCGGTCCGGGTCGTCCTCGGTATCGGGCCGCTGTCGCCGACGCATGGACTGCACGACGGCGGGATCGTCGTCCGTGCGAACCAGCGTGAGCGCCAGACGACGGCCCGTGTGACCGGGCCCCTCGGCCCTGAACAGGTAACAGGCGTGCGGGTTCTGTTCGAGGTTGGCGCGGGTGCGGCGACGACGCATCACGAACGCCGCCGTGCCGTCGTCCTGGATGTGCGGCCGGGCGTAGATGGCGCTGTCGACGCGGCCTTGGGCATCGGCCGTCGACAGGACCCCCACGCCGGTGTTGCGATCGAAGTATTCGGCCAGCTCGGCCGTCATTTCATCCATCGTTCATGTCCCTTTCCGTATTCGAGACGCGTGAGCCCAAGGACACCGGAGGCCCCCTTGGCTCGCCGCGGACCTCGGCCGAGGCATCAGCCATGCTCCTGCAGCGACTGGGGCATGGCATCGACCAAGGTGGCGATGCGATCACGCAGTCGCCGATACGCCTCCAGATCGGGGGGCGTCGTCGCCTCCACGGTCGGACCGCCGCCCGGCGAGGGCATGTCCCAGTGGATCACGGTGGTGCCGTTGGCAAACGCCGGACAGTGTTGCCTCGCTCGATCGCCGATCGTCACGACACAATCGAAGCTCATGTCTCCCAGCTCGCGGATCGTCTTGGCGCGGCATCCGCTGATGTCAATACCCACCTCGGCCATCGCCGCCACCGCCAGCACGTCAACACCGCAGACGTCGACCCCGGCGCTGCAGGCTTCCAACTGATCCGCCCGACGGGCGCGCGCCAGGGCCTCGGCCATCTGACTGCAACACGAGTTGCCGTCACCGAGAAAGAGCACCTTGAGCGCAGTATTCTCTGGCATTGTCGCTCCTTGAGCCTCCCCCCCTGATTCCTCTTCCAATGCGTACCGAGGGTGTTTTTAACCCGTTGGGCCGGCGTTTACAAGGAAGAACTTGACAAACCCTCAAACCCCCGATAGCAACGGGCCGAAACAGACCTCCGGGCGTTTGAACAGGGTCGATGACGTGACGGAAGAAGGCAACATGCATCCGGCGGGGCTTGTCGCCGACCAGCCCGGCTCACTGGGGCGTCTGTGGCGGCTCCAAGCCCTGGTGCTCGGCGTCGTCGTGCTGATTGTCTTCGTCGCCGTGTACTTCCGCCAGGCCGGGACCTTGGTATTGCGCGAGCAGACTATTGGCGCCGGCGGTTACCGCCTGCGGTTTCCCGCGAACCCGACGGAATTGTGCCGGATCAGCACAACCCCCGATGGGCCGATGAGGTTTTTCCTCATCCAGCGGCAGGACCGACGGCTGTACTGCTCGGCCGGCTACGGAGATCGACCCGCAGCCGGCGACGCGGAGGCCTTTATCGAGGCCATGTGCCAGAACCTGGTGGAAGGCACCGGGGGCACGGTGGAGTCCGAAACGCGATTTCATCTGGCGGGGCATCCGGCCCGGCGTCTACACATCGCCGCGGACCGCGATATCGTCATCGATGTGCTGTTGGTTCTCGCCGACCAGCGCCTGTATGAGGTCCTGGTCGCCACCCACCGTCACAGACCCCAGCCGGCACTCGCCCAGGCGATTCTCGACTCCTTTCAGATCGTCGAACCGGCCTCTGCGCAGAGCACGCCGTAAGGCTGTAATCCTCACCCGAAGAGTATTTCCCCGACAGGACCTCCACGGATACAATGATATCGGTTCGGCCCGGACAGACCGCCGATCATCATGAGGAAAGGTCACGACATGCACACGCCCGATAAAAAAGAGACTCGTGAGGCTATTTCCCGGCGTACAACGCTGAAGGGCCTGGGGACCGTCGGCGGCTGTGCCCTGCTCGGATCGGGGATGGGCGGGCCGCTTCAGGCCGCCCCACCCGCGCCCGCCGATGCCGGCCCCGCACGCAAGGCGCTGTTCGAGAAGGTGTTCGCCACGCCGCTGATCGACACGCACGAACACCTGCTCGAAGAGAAGGAGCGTCTTCGGGGCCCGGGACGCCCGCGGGTCCGCGTCGATGACTGGTCGCTGCTGCTGAGCCACTATCTTGATTCCGACCTGCTGACCTGCGGCATGCCCCAGGATGAGTACAACCGCCTGTTCTCGTCGGACGTGGACCCGGTGGAAAAATGGAAGATTCTGGCCCCGTACTGGCCCTTCGTCCGCAGCACCGGCTATGGCCAAGCGGTCGAAATCGCGATGCGGGAACTGTACGACGTGCCCCATCTGGGCCCGGACACCGTCAAGAAAGTCGCCGAGGGTTATGACCGCGTCCGCGCGCCGGGATTCTACCGCAGGATTCTCTGCGAGAAGGCCGGCATCGAATCCTGCCAGGTCAACTGCCTCTCGCGACCCTTCATGGAATCCGACCTGCCCGAGCTGCTCATGCAGGACATCAGCATCGTCGGCATGTTCGCCGGGCCGAATATCGGCGGTTACGCCCGGCCCGCGGGGATCGACGTCAAGGACCTGGACGACTGGCACCGGGTCATGGACTGGTGGTTCGCCAAATACGGCCCGTACGCCGTCGCCGTCAAATCACAGAACGCCTACAGCCGCGATATCGACTACGATCCGGTCCCCGCCGAGAAGGCCCAACCCCTGTTCGCCCGGCGTCTGCAGAACGCACCGCTGGACCCGGCCGAAACGAAGGCCCTGGAGGATCACCTCTTCTGGCAGGCCGTCCAGAAGGCCACCGAGGCGGGCCTGCCCGTCAAGCTGCACACGGGATACTACGCCGGGCACAACTCCATGCCGCTGTCACGGTTGCTCCGCAATCCCGGCTCGGCGACCGACCTGTGCCGAGCGGCGCCCGATGCCCGGTTCGTATTCATGCACATCTGCTATCCGTACTACGAGGAGATCCTCTCGGTCGCCAAGCAATGGGCCAATGCGTACATCGACATGTGCTGGTCGTGGATCATCAACCCGATCGCGGCCAAGGATTTCCTGAAGAAGTATCTCGTCACCGCCCCGGCCAACAAGGTCCTTGTCTTCGGCGGCGATTATATCCCCGTTGAGCCCGTATTGGGGCACGCCATGATCGCCCGCCGGGGCATCGCCCTGGCCCTGTCGGAACTGGTGGAGGAAGGCTGGCTGTCACTATCCCAGGCGATGGACCTGGTTGACCCCATCATGCACGAAAACGCCCGGCGGATTTTTAACCTCGAGGCCAAATCCAAACGCCTGCGCCAGGCCCCTTGGGCCACCGGTCAGGCGTGAGGGGCTGAGCCTCTACGGAACACGCGGTTTGGTCGCCGAGTCCGGCTGGCTCGACGATGAACTCGAACCCGATCCGGACGGCGGCGGCGGGGGGGTCTTGGGCTTGGGCGCCTCGATCACGATGCCCAGCTTGCCGAGCTCGTACGCCACCTCGGGCTGACGGTGATCCATCGCAAAACTCTGCCGCAGGTATTCCTCGGCTCGCCGGGCGTCCTTCTGCCCCAGGTAGTACATGCCGAGCTGCTTGTAGATGAGCGCAGACTGAGGCCAGCGACTGCGACCCGACTGCAGCGCCTCCAGGGCGGCATCGTTGAGCCCCTCGGCCCGAAACGCCTTGACCAACTGTTCCAGTTCGGCGGGGTTGGCTGCCTCGCGGACGAACGTGCGGATGGCTTGGGACGCCTCGGCCGGACGTTTGCGGTCGGTCAACAGCCGCACCATCGCCGCCCGGGCCGGCCAATGCGTCGGCGCGATCCGCGTAACGACGTTGAAATGGTACTCGGCCTGGTCCCAGAGCCCTTCATCGCGGTAGATCTTTGCCAGCTCGTAATGGGCCTGGGGATTCTCAAACCGCTGGTCAATCGCGGCCCGCAAAGCCACCTTGCGATCCCCCGCCGGAATGCTGGGGTCCTGAATCGGCCCTTTTTGCGTTCCGCTGCACCCGGTCAAAAGGACCGTCAAGGCCAGCCCTGTGATTATCGGCATCCGTGTCATTTCAGCCTCCCTTCCGCGACTGTGCCGGCGTATCCGGCGTCCGGTCCGATCCAGCGCGTATTGTGGCGGGGGCCGTAGGGGTTTTCAAGGAAAAAACACGCGACATCCTGTCCCTCCCATCACGACGCCCCAACACCCGAAAAGTCTTTCGCGTTCCGCGGGCCGGTCGTATAATCGCCGCGAATCGGAAAGGGCGTGGTTAGGAGACGCACGTGCGAGCACATGGACGAACCGCCGGGTACTCGACGCTGCTGCTGGTCGCGGCGATGGGGGCCGCGCTGCCCGGCTGCGGCGACCCGGCCGAATCGCCGCGTTTCACCAAGGAGCAGATGGAGGCCCTGCCGTTTCCCCAGCGGGCGGACCTGCCGGCGCCCTCCGGAGGCATGGTCCTGTCCGTTGATGACGAGACCATAACCGTCGGGGAGATCATCGAACCGTACAGCGAGGCGCTGGGCCAGCTCGCCGCCGAGAGCGGCTACGACGCCTTTCGCCTCAGGGCCCGGCCTCGGCTGGCCCAGGTCGTTCGCGATCGCATCATCGACATCCTGCTCTACCGTCGGGCCCGCAAGGCCGCGCCCGAACGTGTTGAAGAGGCTCTCGAAAAGGCCGTCGAGATGGAGGTCAATCGCTTCGTGGCCAGTTACGGCCACAACTATGCCGAAGCCCAGAAGGCCATCGCCCAGATGGGCCTGGATTGGAAGGGCTACCGCGAGTACCTCAAGCGGCTGCTGCTCGTTCAGTCGTATCTCAGCACGGAGATCAAGGATGATCAGCCCGTCTCACACGGCGAGTTGGTGGCGTACTACGACCGCGTCAAGGATGAGCGTTTTTCCTGGCCGGGTGAACTGCAATTTCGTGTCATCGACATCCAGCCCGATAAGCTCACCGACGACCAAGTCGACGCCGCTGCGGGCCGAACGCGCGAGCAGGCCGCTCTGGCCTTCGCGGAGGACCTCTACCGCAGGATCATGGCCGGCGAGGACTTCGCCGAGGTAGCCAAGGCACACAGCCACGGGCACCGCGCGCCCCTGGGCGGTCTGTGGCGGCCGGTCATCCCCGGTTCGGATTCCCTGGCGGCGCCCTACGACGCCCTCCAGGCCCGCGCCGAGGCGATGCAACCCGGACAGATCAGCGAGCCCTTGGCCGTCGACGGCCACGTGTTCCTCGTGAAGGTGGAGACGAATCAGCCCGGCGGCGTCAAACCGTTCGCGGAGGTCCAGGACGTCGTCGAACAGGAGGTCCGCCGACTCAAGCAACAGGAGAGCTACAACCGCTTCGTCGACAAGATGCTGCGTAAAGCGGAGGTCTCCAATGTGAATCAGTTCGTGGACTTCTGTGTGGACCAGGCCTATCGCCGATACGCCGCCGCACCCCGGTCCCAGGTTTCACCGTCGCAGGAAGGCTCATGACCGCCGACGTCCCCGTCCTAGTACACGGCATCGACTTGGTGGATTTCGCACGCATCGAGGCGATGATGACCGAGCACGGCGAGCGTTTTCTTGACCGGGTGTTCACGCAGCGCGAGCGGGACGAGGCCCAGGTCCGGCGGCGACCCGTCGAGCGCCTCGCCGGGCGCTTCGCCGCCAAAGAGGCCGTCTTCAAGCTGATCGGCACGGGGTGGCGGTCCGGTATGGCCTGGACGGAGATCGAAGTGACCAACGGCCCGCTGGGCGAGCCGGTCGTGCACCTGACCGGCCGAGTGAAGGAACAGGCCGCGGCGATGGGCATCGCACAAATCGCCTTGAGCATCACGCACACCGCCGATTTCGCCATCGCCTCGGCCATGGCGTTGCGAAGACCCGATGAGCACCCCAACGTTTGACGTGATCGTGGTCGGCGGGGGGCACGCCGGCGTCGAGGCCGCCTGGGCCGCGGCCCGTTTGGGGGCGCGTGTGGCGCTGGTGACGTTCCAGCGCGCGGCGATCGCCCGGATGAGCTGCAACCCCGCTATCGGCGGCATCGGCAAGGGCCAGCTCGTCCGCGAGATCGACGCCCTGGGCGGGCTGATGGGCGAGGCCATCGACGCGACCGGCATCCAGTTTCGCCTGCTGAACCGCTCCAAGGGCCCGGCCGTGCAAAGCCCCCGCGCCCAGGCCGACAAGTACGCCTACCAGGACTACATCCGCAGGCGGCTCGAAGAGGTCGACAACCTCACGATCATCGAAACCGAGGCCGAGGAAATCCTTCTCGAGGATGGGCGGGTGCGGGCCCTGCGCTGCAGCGACGGCGTTACGTACCGATGCGGCGCGGTCATCCTGGCGACGGGCACGTTCCTGCGGGGCGTGATGCACTGCGGCGACGAGCGGTGGCCCGGCGGCCGGCTGGGTGAGCCGGCGAGCAACGCCCTGGCCGATGGCCTGCGGCGGCTGCCCCTGCGCGTGGGGCGGCTCAAGACCGGCACCCCCGTCCGCCTGGCCGGCGACTCGGTCCAGTACGACAAGCTGGAGCTTCAACCCGGCGACGCGACACCCGTGCCCTTTTCCTTTCTACATGATCGGCTGGCCGTGGAGCAAGTGCCCTGCTGGATCACCTGGACCAACCCCGCGATCCATCAATTGCTGCGCGACAACCTCGACCGCACGCCGCTGTACACCGGCCAGATCCAGTCCATCGGCCCGCGATACTGCCCCAGCATCGAAACCAAGATTATGCGCTTCGCCGACAAGGAGCGCCACCAGGTCTTCCTGGAGCCGGAAGACCGCGCCGTGACCACCATCTACTGCAACGGGATCAGCACGAGCGTGCCGCGGGACGTCCAGGAACAGATGCTGCGGCTCATGCCCGGCGCCGAGCGGGCCCAAATCGTGCACTACGCCTATGCCATCGAGTACGACTATTGCCCGGCGACGCAACTGAATATCCGGCTTGAATCCAAGGCGGTGCCGGGCCTGTTCATGGCCGGGCAGATCAGCGGCACAACCGGCTACGAGGAGGCCGCCGCCCTCGGCCTGGTCGCGGGCGTCAACGCCGTCCGCAAGCTCGCCGGCGCTGAGCCATTCGTCCTGGGCCGTGACCAGGCCTACATCGGCGTGCTCGTCGACGACCTGCTGACCCGCGAGATCGACGAGCCCTACCGCATGTTCACCTCGCGGGCCGAGTATCGCCTGTCCCTGCGAGCCGACAACGCCGACCGCCGCCTGACGCCCATCGGCCGATCATTGGGTCTGGTCGATGACCGGCGGTGGCGCCGCTTCGCGGACAAACAGGAGCAGATCGACCGGGCCGCGACATTTCTGCAAACGACCCGACGCGGCGGCAAAAGCCTGTGGGACCGGCTCAAACAGACCGACGGTCCGGAGGCCCTGAGCGAGGCCGACCTGGAGGTGCTTCGCGGGAGGGGCATCGGCGCCGCGGCCCTGCGGGCGGCGCAAATCGACGCCCGCTATGAAGGGTACCTCGCCCGGCAGAAGCGGCAGATCGCCGCCTTTCGTGGCCTGGAAAACGTCCGCCTGCCGGATGACCTGGACTACCATGCCGTCGCACACCTGCGCTACGAGGCCCGCGAGAAGCTCAGCGCCGCGCGGCCCTATACGCTCGGCCAGGCCTCGCGCCTCGGCGGCATCACGCCGGCCGACATCACCGTCCTGCAAATCCATCTCAAGAAGCGCGCCGGCAGGTAACCGTCGGGGCTGATTCACTCGGCCCGCAGTTTGTACACGCGCAGCATGGACGGATCGGGCAAGGGCCCGGTTCGCGGGCGGTCTCGGTTGGTGCCAAGGGTCTCCCATCGCAGCCAATACGTCACGCCGGGCTCGCCGCTGTCGCCGTGGTCCTGCGCCCAGCGGACCTGCATGCCCGGAAAGTCCGACTCGGGCCCCTGCAGCTCACGCGGCGCGTGGCTCCTGCGCGGCAGACGGCCCAGCACGGCGAACGTCTCGGCATCGAGCCTCCACCTGCCCGACCCGTGCCGGACGTGCGAGTAGTCCAGCCGCAGCGTGCCATCGTCGGCCGGCTCCACCGTGCCTACGCGAATCTCGGTGATGATCGAGCCGCGGCCGCTGAAGGCCCACCGGTAGTCCCAGTCGCTGACGCGGTAAATCCGCCACGCGCCGTCCTCGGCGCGGGCGCAATACGCCTGCGTCTTGCCGTCCTCATCGAACTTGTAATAGCTCAGGACCACCCGGCCCTGAGTGTCGAAGCCGATCGCCCCCGTCCCGTTGAGAATGCCGCCCCCCACCGGCACGGGATCGACGATAACGCCGGGTGTTTCGACCGTGATGGGCAGGGTCAGAGGCTTACCGCCGATCGTCTCCCAGTGCACCAGGTCGCGGCTCTGTGCGTGCGACAGGTCGTGGTTCGTTTCGCAATCGGGCGTATCCCGCCAAACCCAGGACACGTGAAACCGCCCATCGGACCCCCGCACCGGGCCGCGGATGTAGGCGTTCATCTGTCCCCGGCCGTCGGTCAGCGGCTCATCCAGCAGCCGCCGCCACGATTGCGTGGACTCCTCGTACACGTTGAAGATCTCATTGCCGTTGCCGCTGCCGCCGTCGCGATAGCGGAAGATCAGCTCATTCTGCGGGCCGTGGAAGAACTGCGGGTAGGTGCAGCGATTCTCCTGCGCGCCCACCATCCGGTCGATGCGTTGCATCGTCGTGGCCTCATACGGCTCCCGCGAGCGGAAGTAGATCAGCGGCACACAGTGCATGTTACCCGACAGGTGCAGATGCCCCCGACGATCAAAGCCCATGCGGATGTAGTTGTGGCTGTCCCAGCCCACCCGCTCGGGCAGCGTGGCGAACGTCCAGCTCGACGCGTCGAGCCTGCGCATCGCCAGCCGCATCCGCCGCTGGGCGTCATAGTAGGCCACGTATTGTCGCTCCCCTTCGGTGTGCAGACAAAAGCCCACCGGGTGACCCGCCCAGACCGGCTCGACGTCCAGTACCTGCTCGACCGTTACCCCTGAACCGGCCGGGCAAAGAATACCCAAGATCATCATCGTCGTCGCAAGCTGTCCGGCCCAACGCCCCATGATACTCTCCCACGGCAATATCAACTCCGGCACAAACGACGGATCTGCTCAGCGAGGATATCGACACCCCGCGCGACCGTCGCCTCATCGCCGGCATAGTTCAATCGGATGCACTGCTGCGTATGCTCCCACGGCTCGGTCAGGCCGGGGAAGAAGTAGTGCCCCGGCACGACCAGCACGCCGTTGTCCTTGAGTGCCTCGTACAGCGTCTGGCTGCTCACCGCCAGCTTGGGAAACCACAGCCATACGAAGAACGCCCCCTGCGGCTTGTGGATGTAGAACTCCACGTCGTCCAGCTTCTCCCGCAGCAGGGCGACGACGGCATGCGCCTTGCGCTCATAGTATGGCCGAATCACCTCGCGGCTGAGCTCGATGATCCGCCCCGAGCGGAACAGGTCGGTCACCATTGCCGCGCCCAGGCCCGCCGGGGCCAGGCTCGTCACCGCGTTGAACTCCGCCAGCAGGCCGATCACCTCCGGCCGAGCCACCACGATCCCCGTCCGCACGCCCGGCAGCCCCAGCTTGGACAGGCTCATGCACACGATCGTATGCTCGTTATGGATGGGCCGCGCCTCGGTGAACAGGATGTTCGGGAAGGGCGCCCCGTAGGCGTTGTCGATGATCAGCGGCACCTCGTGCGCCGCGGCCAGCTCGCCCAGCCGCGCCAGCTCGCCGTCGGTCAGCACGTTGCCCGTCGGATTCGTCGGCCGCGAGACACACATGGCCCCGATGCGCTCATCGATCCGCAGCGCCTCGAAATCGACGCGGTACTTGAACAGCCGGCCCTCAAGAAGCTCGATCTGCGGCCGCTGGGCAATGAACATCTGCCGGGCCAGGCCCACGTCCGCGTAGCCGATATACTCCGGCGCCAGCGGCAGCAGGACCCGCTTGTGTCGGCCATCCTCCCGCGGCCCGGCGAACAGGTTGAACAACGCGAAGAACGCCATCTGGCTGCCGTTGGTCAGGCAGATATTCTCCGGCCCGATATCCCAGCCGAAATGCCCCCGCAGCAGGCCGGCCACCGCCTCGACGAACGCGGTGTGCCCGGTCGGCGGGTCGTAATCGCCCACGGCCTGCTCAAACCCGCCCGGATGATCCAACAGCCGCTGCATGGAGTCGCGCAGGGCCTCTTCCACCGCCGGGATATGCGCCGGGTTGCCCCCGCCCAGCATGATCATATCCGAGCCATGCGCCAGCGCGCGGCCCAAGTCGTCCATCAGTACGCTGATCCCGCTGCGCCGCGTCAACCGATTGCCGAACGCCGAAAGCTCCATCCCTCCAGTATAGCCACCAACCTGCGTGTTCGCCACCCATGGCCCACACGTGTTCACGGCTCACACTGTCCGGTTTTCAGCCAATAGCCACACGCCTTGACGAAGCCGTCAACCGCACGGAAAGGAACCCCATCGGCCCGGTCGTTTTGAGGCGACCCCGTTACCGTTCCGTGTGATCCGTCACTATACAGGTGGAAGGCGAGCCGACCCAAGGCTTCGGAAAAGTGCGGGGGGCGGCGGGAAAAAGCCTTGATGCTTTGATAACCGTTGGAAAGATCGAAAGGAGCAAGCCATGAAGAAGACACCTCTAGCCCTTTTGTGCGTGTGCCTCATTACGGGGGTGGCACTGGCGCAGCCGCGACAGCGGCGCGGCCCCGGCGGGCCGGATGGACCGCGGCCGCAGCAGCCATTGAAGGTCGAGCAGGAGACCCAAAAACCCGACCAGGACGCGCAGAAGGACGCGCCACAGATCGCTCGGCCACGCCTGCGAGCCAGGCAGGATGCCCCGGCTCAGCCACGCAAGGATGCCGATGCGGCCCCGGGACCCAGGGCCATCCAGCCCGGTCCGTGGCAGCAGCGTCCCCTGTGGGCACAGCCCGATGGCCGACGCGGCCAGGCCGGCCCGCAAGGTCTGGCGCCCGGTCAGGCTCGGCCACGGCAGCGCCAAGCCGCGCCGCGGGCCCAGCGGGATGTCCGGCCTCGCGCCCAGCGTGGCGACCGGCCCGCCTTGCAGCAAGGGCAAGGCCGGTGGAACCGGCAAGCCCCCGCGTGGGGACCGCAGGCGCGTACACCGGGTCAGACTCGCGGAGCGATGCGAGGATTCACCCGCGGTTGGCGGGCACTGATGAATCGCGCCTGGGCTCCAGGCATTCAGCGCGGCGCGGCTGGGCAGGCACGGCCATGGGCCTTTGGACGCGGATTCGACCCATTCGGTCAACAGAATCCCCAGGCCCCCGCTTGGCAGTGTCCCAGGGTTCCCCCTCGGCAGGGGTTCGGACAGGGACTGAGGCAGGGCGGCCCAGCCTGGAGCCGGCCCGGACGGGGGCAGGACAACTGGCAAGGTCCCGCGGTCCGCAGGGGTCCCCAGGCAAACCGGCCGGGCCGGGGATTTGCTCCCGGTCGCGGACGTGGACAAGGGCGGACCGCCCGACCCCTTCCGGGTTTCGGGCCCTTCTGCCCCTGGCAACCCTGATAATCAGCTCAACTGAATCGTGCGCCTGGCCACGCTCTTGGCATCTGGGTGAACGATTCAACCCTGACAGGAGACCTCGCCGGTCACGGCGGGGTCTCTCCTTTTTGCGCCGGTCACGCCTTGTCGGGTTGGCGGCGGGCCTCGTGGCGGTCACCACCTGTGCGGCGGGTGCAGAGCCAGCGGATGAGTCGTATCACCACGGGGTGCACGCCGGGGAAGAACCGCTCAAAGGGGCCGATCTCGTCGGCCGTCGGGCGCCCGTCACGATCGCGGAGCATCCCGGGGCAGCCCGCATCGTAGTAAAGCACGCCATCAAGGTTGTACCACGGGTATTCGCGGCACCCCTGGGGCCGAACCTCGTACACCGAACACAGCCCGTCCCGCAACAGACAGCAGCACCCCCGATGGGACTGGATGAAGATCGCCCGGTCCGTACGTCGCAAGACCTCCCCGGTGAGCCGCTGGGCCTCTTCGGGTGTGACAATCGGCGAGCCCAATAGCCGACAGCACTTGGCGCACCGGTCGGCCAGGCAATCCAGGCGGACGGGCCCCTCGGCCGGCACCAGCCTCAGAAGACCCCGTCGGCGGGCCCGCAGCACCGTTCTAAGCAGGGTCCACATCATCTTCGGGCGCCTTCCAGGCTCCGCTGACCAGGAAACCGGCGGCGAGCAGAATGCCGCTGACCACCAGGCTGAAGGCCGGCGCGAGGAATACCAGACTGGCCTGCTTCGAGAGCACACCGAAGGCCGCGCTGCCCCAGCCAATGACAAATCCCGCCGACACCGCCGAGGCGGCCCAGTCGCTCATGCGGCTCAACTGTCGTCGTTTGAGCAATAGGGCCGAAATCGCCAGGGGGCAAAGCCCCACCTGCGAGCCGTAGATCGCGAAGACCAGATCGGCGATCGAAAAACCCACCATACTGAGCACCTGTACCAGCAGCGTGCTGACCAGGGCGGCGACCACCAGGATCGTGCGCGAAATCCGCAGCTCGCGCTGGGACTCCATGCGGTCGGCCAGGCTGCTGCGCAGGCGGCCCGAAAAGACGTCCTCGTAAACCGAGTGAGAAACGGCGATCAACTGCGTCGAGGCCGTCGAAAGCATCGCCCCGTAAAGCCCCAGCACGACCACGAAGAGCACCGCACCCGAGAAGAACGTCCCCCATGTCCCGATGACTTGCAGCACGGCCGCCAGGGGGTTGAGCGTCGCCACGGACGCCGCGGCCGGCTCGACCACGAAGATGAACGAAAAGCACGCCAGCAGGGCGAACGCGCCCCACGTAACCGCCGACCCCAACACGCTGGACAACAGCCCCCCGGTCACCGTTTCGGGCCGCTGGGCCCCGGCGATCCGCTGCCAGATGCTCATGTCCGAAATGAAGGTGGGCACATTGATAATAAGGATGCCCACCAGGAACGCGATCAGGCCCGGTCGATAGGTTAGATGCAGCACGTCATAGGGGATGCGGTCCAGACTCTGTGCCCAACCGACATGCCGAAGGGCGAAATAGATGTAGAAGGCCGGCAGGGCGACCAGCAGCAGCCGGATGGACACCATTTGAATGCGATCCGTGACGATCACGGCCCGGAATCCGCCCACCGCCGTGTAGACAAACGCCACGACCGACAACGCCGCGACCACCACCGGCGCGGGCACATCGGGCACCAGCCAGGCGAAAAAACGGCTTCCCACCGTCAACTCCACCGCGAAGGCCGCCAGGAAACCCAGGCTGGTGCACGCGGCGCTGACGTAACGCAGGGCGTCGGAATGAAACTCGGTTCCAAGAAACTCATGCAGAGTGGGCCGATGATCGTACACGGCCATGCGGTTCCAGATCCGCCCCGCCAGCAGCCGAACCAGAAGCAGCCCCGCCGAGGTCGTCAACACGGTCCAGAACAGCCACAGGCCGAGCTGCTCGGCCAGCTCGAAGAAGGCGATGACCACGGTGGCCAGCGAGATCGTGGTCGCCACGGTGCTGGCGGAGAACTCCTGGGCGCTGGCCACGCGGGCGGCCCGCCCCAGTCCCAGCGGCAACAGATCGGCCAGACCCCGGGTCCGTCGGCCAAGCCACACGCCGACGCCGATATACGTGACGAAGGCCAGCAGCAATGCCGCGACGACGATCCCGCTCATGGGCGGTCAACCTTTCCGGTGTCGCAACTCGACATTGATCCGTTGCTTGAGGCCGACGGGAATGCCGTCGAAGCATCCACGGGCGATGTCCACCAGCACGCCAAGCTCCGGCCCCGGATACAGCTCGACGGTCCAGCCCCGCTGCGAGAGCACGCTGAACACGGCGATCTCCTCGAGCAGGTAGTTGCACGACAGGGCCAGGGCCCGCTCTTCGTCGACGGCGAAGGGGCGGCCATGTCGCTTCTGCCGCTTGATGAAGGCGTGGGCGTCGCGCTGCACCCCCGCTCGAAAGGCCGCATCGGCGGCGTACAAACGGTCCAGCGTCTGCCGGGCCGCGGGGAACTCCGGCAGGTCCAGGCAGGCCCGCCATCGCAGGACGGTCAGTCGATCGGGGGCGAACCCCTCCAGCCAGGCGCCGGCCCCGTCGAGAAACTCGCGCCCGAGCTCCTCGGCCGCGGCGGCGGCCTCGGCCTCGGCCAAGCCGTGCAGCATCGTCTCGTTGAACCGCCGCAGGGTGTCGCCAACGATGATCAGACATTGATCGAAGTGCGCCAGCGCCCACGTGACCAGGTCCTTGAGGGATTCGCCTCGAAAGACCGGGTTGTCCAGGCTGATGCCCATGTAGCAGCGCCGATGCGCAAACAGCCGCTCCGGCGCGACCGATGGGGTCGTGCGAACGATCTGCACCTGCGCTGCTTCAGAACGTGAACCCGATGTCACCACACACTTCCCTGAGCTGAACCAGTTTCTGGCACGTCTCGTCGTAGTCCAGGCTTGTCCCGTACGGCGAGACGCTCGTCCGGCCTGGCTGGGCGTCGTCGATGAACGGCACGACGTACCCGCTGGCCATGAAATAGAACCACAGATTATTCATCGGCATGTCTCGATGCAAGAGCAAGCCGTCGATCCCCTCCCGCACGTCGCGGCCGCTGCGGACCGCCAGCTTCTCGCGGACGGTCGAGTCGAACACGGCCAGAACACGCTCGTAGCGGACGCGCTCGGCCTCATACTTGCGCCGCAGGCACCCGACGATCTTGTCGTAGACCGAGCCGTCGAGGGCCTGGGGGTCGTCCCGGTACATGACGAACATCCGCCGGAAGTCGTCCTCCCAGAGGAACGAATAGTCGAAGGTCTCCACGTCGAGGATGATCTCAGGCTTGCGAACGATCCCGATGATGTAGCGGATGCGACTCTTGTGGGCGGCCTCCCAGCGGGCCAGCTCCTCCGGCGTCACCCGCGGGGTGATGTCCCGCAGGTTGTCGATCAGCTGCAGCACGGTGTCCAGGTAAAACGGGGCCAGGCCCTGAAGGATGTTGCCGATCTGGCTGTAGAGCTGCTCGCTGAGCGGGTGCTGATAGGTCGGGGCCATGAAGTGATCCATCTGATCGGCCCCAAGGGTGACCGGCTCGGTCGTCAGAAACTCATATAACGCGTCGTCGATCCCGTCGGCGGCGATGGCCTTGCCCAGTTCCGAGGTCGAGGCGTTGTCCAGAACCCGCCAGACCTCGTCGAAACGGTCGAACACCGGAGCCATCCCGGGGTTGGCCTCCGTGAGCACGTCGGCCAGGATCCGCATGTCGGCGGCGCTGCTGCGGGCCCCATCCATGATCTGGATGCACACCAGCACCTGGCACAACGGCACGAACTCCAGCGTGTCGAAGGTCTGAACGACCTTGATCGCCCGGGCCGGCTGAAGCAGGGCGCTGCCGGCCTCGATCATGCGGTAGTGCGAGGCGGCCAGCCCAAGCGAGGCGGCGATTTCGGAGGAACTGACCCCGCCCATCTTGTCCCGCATCTGCTGGAGGACCAGCCCCAGTGCCTGCGCAAGAGGATTTCGTGTCTTCTCGGCCATGCCAGGCCCCATGACAATGCTTGTCCCAACGGCGAAGACGGGCCGGGAAACCGGACCGTACTGACCATTGATTATAGGCCCTCCGCAAAAAGCGGCAAACGAAATTGTCAAAAAATCCAAGCCCCCTGTGCCAAGCCATCTGCGTAAGATAAGAAATGGCATGTGTTTGCAGAAATTGACATCGAAACGAAAAAAAAGTGAGACAATTTTGAAAAACCTGGTTGACTTTTCAATTCTTCGGCGTACTATATAGGTAGAGGGTGTAGGGACTGTGAGGTCTCGCGTATAAGTGACAGGAGTAGTAGCCATGAGCCGAACCACGAAAGTAACGAAAGGGCAAAACAAGGCGGTTACCGGACTTTTTACGTGGTGGGAGATCGTTTTGATGATGGCTGCCCTGCTTCTGATCGCTATGCTGCAGTAATGACAGGCTCACCTGCCGGATGCGGCGGTTGCCAGCGTCCGGCACCCAAGGGAAAGGAGCGAGCCATGAAATGGACAAGATATCTGGCCGTGCCGGCCGGTGCGGCGGTCGCGCTATTGGTGCTGGGCCCGGTCGTGATGGCCGCGAGCCGAAGCAGTCGGTCGGCCCCGGCAAAACCCAGCTCTCCGCCGGCTCAGACCGCCCCGAGGAGCGCCCCGGCGCGCGAGACTCGATCCACGCCGCCATCGCAACCGGCCAGGTCGTCGCCTCCGGCACGGGTATCCTCGCCGCCGGCACGCGTGTCGCCTCCACCGGCGGTCAGCCGAAGCACGGTTCAGCGTTCCGCACCTGTGCGAAGCACGCAAAGCGTCACGACGCCAAGCCGCAGCGTGACCACGTCAACCCGTTCCAGCAGCTCCGTCAGCACCTACCGGCCACCGGTGACCGTGCAACGACGGACGTACTCGAACCCCACGACGACCAACTGGCGTGTGCAGACGAATTCGGCAAGAACGTCGACCACGACACGCTCCACGACAATCCCGCCGGTACAATCGAACTACAGTCAGTACTACAACAGCACGTCCTCGCAGCGCACCACAAGTACGCGGGCATCGTCGGCGTCCACGGTAACGACGCCAACAACGCACTCCACAGCGCTAACACGCGACCGGATCGCGACACCGCTCCGCAGCGAGCGAACATCGACCCGCGCGGCAACGGACGCCACCCGCAACGCGGCGGCCGCTTCGATCGCGCCGACGCCATCGTCCAGGGTGACGACGGGCACGCCGTCTCCGCCCGCCGTGATCGTCCCATCCAGCCGGGACATCGCTACGCCGATCACCCGGCAGACCAAACCGACGAGCGCCACGAGAAGCATGCCGGCCGACACGAATGCGAACTGGAGCATCGGCGTCGGCACCAGCGCGGGAACCAGCACAACGACAACGGCACCGGTCCGCAGTACGCGTAGTATCGCCGAGGCTATAGGGACCACGGTGTCGCCTCCGCAGGGGCGGTATGATCTGTCGACGGGCACGACGCAAACCCTCGCACAGCAGACCGCCACGAAGCGCACGGAGAAGGCCGTCTCCACGCCGGCCTCCCGCGCGGCGAAGATCACCGGCGCCGAGACGAGCATGGGGGACTCGGCGCCCGCCTCGACCGAGGGCGGTCGGACGATCGCGCGCGACGTGCGCAGCGAACGCACGGATGCGACCGTGGTCGGTCGCGCCGACAGGAGCGCGGCGGTGGAAACCAACGCCGCCGAATCGCCCGATCGGTCCGCCCGGGCGGACCGGTTGGTCAAGCCCGAGGCACGGGAGGCGTCCGAGCGATCGAGCAAGGCCGCCCCGCAGGCCACGTCCCAGCGCCGGCTCGACGCCGTCCAGACCGACGCGACGCAGAGCGCCGTGCCGGGCCGGAGCCGGGATGATTCACGCCAGGCCGTATCGCGTCAGGAGGCGGCGACCGCCGACGGGCTCGTGAGCGACGCGGAAGCGACCGAAGTACTCGGGGACGCCGCGGGACAGATCACCATCAACGGCGACAACAACACGATCATCTACGGCGACGTGTACGCGGACGACAGCATCGTCAGTGTCGGCGGCGGGCATTACCCGGCGCCGTATCGCGTCCATCCGCGGTACACCCTGTTCCAGCATCCGCGCTTCCACCGGCACTGGTGGTACTGGTCCTGGGGGTCCTACCACTACTATGTGCTGGACAACCCCTGGAACAGTTGCGGCTGGGTGATCTCGGTGCCCTGGCGCAGCCATTGGGGCGTGACGATGTTCTACCCGTCTTATCACCGTCGCTACGTGTTCTTCAGCATCGGCGGATACTGGCCGAGCTACTACCGCTACCGCCGGTACTACTGGTACGGCTGCCATCCCTATCGCTGGTACGGCACCTACGTCTACGAGCGTCCCGTGGTCGAGGAGATTCACAACTACTACTACAACACCTACGAGACCCCGGCCCAGACGAGCGTGACCACCAATGCGGCCGTGGACGACTTCAGCGACGTCCGTACGAAGCTGCAACTGGAGAAGCTGCAGGCCGAGGTCGAGCAGCTCAAGCAGGCCGGTGACCTGCCCAACGACCAGACCGCGGCCGACCAGAACTTCGACCAGGCGGTTCAGGCGTTCCTGCAAAAGGACTATGATCAGGCCGTGCTCAAGTTCCGCGTGGCGATGATCCTCGAACCGGACGACATGATCCTGCCGTTCGCCTACAGCCAGGCGCTGTTCGCCCAGGGCGAGTACAACGCCGCGGTGGGCGTGCTGCGGGCCGCCCTGAACCAGTTGCCCCAGGACGAGGACAAGCAGACCGTCTTCTATCCGCGGGGTCTGTACGAGGACGACAACGTCCTGAACGCCCAGGCGGACGCGCTGCTGGCGGCGCTGGTGCACGATCCGACCAACCCGGACCTGAACCTGCTGTACGCGTACCACATGCTGGGTCTGGGACAGGTCGACAAGGTGGCCAATCCGCTGGCGATCGCCGCCGTGGATCCGGCCAACCAGATCGCGGTGGAGATTCTCACCAACCTGTTGGAGAAGGTCAAGGCGGACCGGGCCCAGATGAACACCCAGGATGCAGCCGAACCGGTCACGCCATGATTCGGGCCGGGCCTTCGGGCCCGGCTTTTCTTGCATCATCAAGAAACCCGTGCGGGAGGGTAACGCCATGAGGAACAAGCGAGAAGTCAAGGCCGTGGGGGCAAAGACGCAGTCACGAGGTGACGGCATGGCACGATGGACAACGATTCTGTTGGGGCTTGCGGGCGCGATCGGCGTGGCGGGCGGAGCGTGGACGGCCTTCGAGGTCCACCCCTCGGCGAACGACCAGCGGGCCCCCGATGTGCATGGACGCCTGATCGTGTGGCAGGAGCTGATTCAGGGCAACCAAGGGCGTGACTGGGACATCTGGGCCGCGGACGTGACCCATCCCGACGCGCCGCAGGTCTTCGTCGTGTCGAACTACGAAGCCACCAATGAGCAGAACCCCTCGGTGTACGACACGATCGTCGTCTGGCAGGACGACTATTGGAGCACCCCCGAGGCCAGCGACTGGGACGTGTACTTCCGCGACACGGCCAACCCGGGCGCCCTCGAAGTGAATCTGACCCCCATGCCGTACGACCAGATCAACCCGCGGATCTACGGCAATCGCATCGTCTGGCAGGACAACAGCTTCGGCGACTGGGACGTCTGCGTCGCCGATATCACCGATCCCAACCACCTGCCCATCTATCCGCTGACGCCCTACCCCCACGATCAGAGCCGGCCGACGATCTGGCGCAACACCGTCGCCTGGCAGGACAACTACGTATGGGAAGACAATCCCGACGGGGCGTGGAACGTTTACGGGGCCGATGCGCTGCGGATGAACAAGCCCATCGAGTATCTGTTTTCCGCCCTGCCCGAGGACCAGGAGAACATCGCCATGGCCGGGTCTTACGTGGTCTGGCAGCAGAAGACCGCAGAGGACTGGGACGTGTACGCGGCGGACGTGTCGGACCCGGCGAACCCGAAGATCCTGCCGATCGCCACGGATACGAGCAACGCGATGTATCCGGACGTGGACGGGCACCTGATCGTCTGGCAGGATGACCGCAACGGGGATTGGGACATCTACGGATACAACCTGGTAACGCGGCGGGAGTTCATCATCAGCGACAATCAACCGGGGCAGAAGGAATTCACCGACCAGTTGCGCCCGCGGATCAGCGGCACCCTCGTCGTGTGGGAAGATGTGCCGTTGACCCCGGATGCGCCGGCCGACATCTTCGCGGCCATTTTGGACGGGCCCGAGATCGCCGCGTGTCCGAATCCACCGGCCGGCGATGCCAACGGCGACTGCGTGGTGAACCTCCAGGATTTCGTACTGCTGGCCGAAGGATGGCTTACCTGCAACCTGGATCATCCCGATGCCTGTCCGTAAACACGCTCCGTCGAGGCCATGAGGCATCGGAGCCGAGACGGCCCCCGGCAAGGGTTGCAGGCCTCCCAAGATGCGGCAGGGTCACCCACGACCTTGCCGCTTTTTTGCGCGGTATGGACGTGTCCTTCAATGCCGTCGCGGTCAGGTGCGTATCCCAGACCGATCAACGGGCCGAGTCGGCGTTCGCGGGTCGGGCCGATAGACGCGTTTCCAGTTGGGCGATCCGCTCGTCGAGCCGGGCGAGGCGCTGATCCATGGCCTCGAGGGTGTGCGTCATCTGCCGCATCTGTTCGGCCATGCCCAGCAGGTGGTCCTGCACGAGGACCAAGTACTGGTCGGTCAACCGCTCGTAGGCGGCGACCATGGCCATGGGTGTGGAGCGGGCGTCGAGGGCGATGTCCGGATGGATTTCATACGTCGCGGCGCTTGCCCCCGGCAGCCACGCCAGGGCCGCAACCAGGACCAGCACGAGCCCGGCAAGCAGGCCGATCTTGAAGAGTTGTGTTTGGTCGAGCATCGGTTCATCTCCATCGGCACACACGCCGAGCGATTAATCAGGGTCTCGGTTCCACGGACAATATCGCCCGATGGGGCGTGACGGGTTAGCCGAATCCTGCCGGGTTCGCGGCGGTCCGGCGCCGGAGCACATCGGCTCGGCGTTGCAGACGGCGTCCGGATGTGGTAGAGGAGATTATCGGGCCGGGCCGACGCGCCCGCCCGGCGTGATGAATGAGCATGGGGCGACATGGAGGCCTTCGCATGGCGGTGCGATTTGTCCTTGGACGCAGCGGCACGGGCAAGAGCCGCTACTGCCTGGGGCGGATCGTCCGCGCGCTGCGAAGCGGCGGCGACGAGCCGCTGGTGCTGCTCGTGCCCGAACAGGCGACGTACCAGGCCGAGCGGGCGATCCTGACCTCGGGCGGCATCCGCGCGTACAGCCGGCTGCACGTGTTGTCGTTCAACCGGCTGGCGTTCTTTCTGCTCAAGGGCCGGCCGGCGCGGATGGAATTGTCGGCCGCAGCGCGAGCGATGGTCGTGGCGCGGCTGCTTCGCGGCTTGACAGACCGGCTGGAGGTGTTCCGGGATGTGAGCCGGCCCGGGCTGGCTGCACACCTGGCGGCGATCATCGAGGAGTTGCAGCACGAGACGCACGAAGCCGCCACGCTGCGAGACGTGGCCGAGACCCTGGTCAAAGAGCGCGCCGCGCCGACGACCTGCGGCAAGTTTCGCGACCTGGCGCGGCTGCTGGAGGCCTACGACGCCTACATGGAGGGCTCGCGCCCCCAGTGGGCCGATCCCGCGGCGGAGCTGACCGCGGCCGCGGCGCACGTGAAGCACGCCCCGTTCCTGCAAGGGGCGCGACTGTGGGTCGATGGCTTTTCGGGGTTCACGGGCCAGGAGCTGGCGACGCTGGCCGAGCTGCTGAGCGTCAGCGCCTCGGCCGAGATCGCCCTGTGCCTCGACCCGGACCAGATCGATCTGGATGAGCCGACCGAGCCGACCGGTGAGACGGCCCGGCTGTTCGCGGCCGGTGAGCGGACATACGCGCGGCTCTTGGAGATCGTGCGCAAGCGACGGCTGCCGCTGGCGGCGTCGCTGGTGCTGCATCGGGCGCGGCGGTTTCGTGAGGCGCCGGGTCTGGCGCGGCTGGAAGCACAGATACCTCACGACCGGATGGGCGGCCCGCTGCGTATCGACGGTGCGGTCGAGCTGGTCAAGGCGCACGATGCGCGGGCCGAGGTGCGGTTCGTCGCCGAACGGATCATCGCGATGGTTCGGGAGGGCCGGTGCCGCTGGCGGGATATCGCGGTGATCGTCTCGGACGTGGAGGCGTACCGGCACTACCTGCGGGCGGCGTTCGGCAACGCGGGCATCCCGTACTTCATCGACCGGCCGATGCCGTTGGCCGAACACGTGCTGGCCCAGGGGGCGGCGATGTGCCTTCGCCTGGCGACGGGCGGCTGGTCCACGCCGGAGGTGCTGGCCTATCTCAAGACGCCGCTGTCCGTGCTCAGCGCCGAGCAGGCCGACGCGGTGGAGCAATACGCCCTGGCGTTCGGCGTGCAGGGCGAGGAGTGGACGCAGGAGGCGCCGTGGCGATGGGCCCAGGCCGAGGCCGCGGCATTCGACGAGAAGCACATCGACCAGTGGCGGCGTGCGGCGGTGGCGCCGGTGCGGACGTTGGCCGAGGCGCTGGCCGCGCCCGCGTGCACCGGCGAGGCATTCATCGCGGCGATCGGGCACCTGTTCGAGGCGCTGGACGCGCCGCGGCGGATCGAGGAGTGGTGCCGTGCCGAGCCGTTCGAGACCGAAACGCACCGACAGGCGTGGGAGAAGTTCACCGGCCTGTGCGAGGAGTACGCGGCGATCCTGGCCGATCAATCCATGCCGGCGGCCGAGCACGCGGCGCTGCTGGCCCAGGGCGTCGAGGCGCTGCGGCTCAAGCGGATCCCGCCCACACTGGATGCGGTGCTGGTCGGCTCGATCGAGCGTAGTCGGCACCCGGACCTGAAGGTGGCGTTCCTGGTCGGGGCGACGCAGCGGCAGTTCCCCGTGCCGGTCGTGCCCGATCGCGTGCTGACCGATGCGGACCGCGAAGCGGCCGAGGCCCAGGGGCTGGCGCTGTCCGACCGGATGACGCGTCGGCTGTTGGATCGGGCATACCTGGCGTATATCGCGTTCACCCGGCCCTCACACAAGCTGATTATCACGTGGCCCTGCATGGACGAGGCGGGCCGCGCGGTGGCCGTCTCGCCGTTCGTGCGGGACTTGACCGAGCGGTTCGAGGACCTGCACGAGACGACGGCCCGCCAGACGCACGACCTCGAGGCCACGACACACCCGTCGGAGTTGGCCGAGCGATTGTGCCTGGCCCTGGGCGCCGATGGGCACATCGATCCGGACCGACGGCGGCGGGCGGTGGTGCTGCTGGAGACGATGACGATCGACGGCGAGGCGGTCTTCGTGCGGGCCGCGCGGATCGTGCGGCGGGGCGTGCTCTATCGCAACACGGCCGACCTGCCTGCCGATCTGGCCCAGCGGATCTACGCCGAGCCGCTGGCGTGTTCGGTCAGCCGCTTGAGCCGGTTCGCGGCCTGCCCGTATCAGCACTTCGCGCGGCACGTGCTCAGGCTCGAACCGCGGCGGGTTCTCACGTTCGAGCCGGTGGACCTGGGCCGATTCTACCATCAGGTGCTGGACGGACTCTTTCGGCGATTGCAGGGGGGCGAGCCGCCCCGCACGCTGGCCGACCTTCAGCCCGAGGGCGTTAACGTCGAGCGGATCGTGGACGAGGTGATCAAAGAATTGATCGCCCAGGAAGGATCGCTGTCGTCGCTGGCCGCACGCTCACAGCGGGCCGTGTTCCTGTTGGATCGCGCCCGCGATGTGCTCGTCGACTTGGTGCGACGGCTGATCGTTATGAGCCGCGCCGGGCGGTTTCGACAGGCGGCCTCGGAATGGTGGTTCGGCGAGCCGAGCGACCAGGGGCCGGGGGCCGAACCCTCCGGCGGTCCGCGCGTAGACCTGCGGGGGGAGGGCGTCGAGGTCCACCTGCACGGACGGATCGACCGCGTGGACGTCGCCGAGGCGGCGGGCACATCGGATGCGACGGGGGCGATCGTGTTCGACTACAAACGCCGGGACACGCGGTTCAGTTGGACGCAGTTCGCCGCCGGACTGGACTTGCAGTTGGCCGGCTACCTTCTGGCGTTGCGGTCCGGGGCCGGGCCCGTCGGCGGCTGCCGACCCGTGGGCGCGTTCTTCATGCCCATTGAGCCGTCCGGCACGCAGTCGTTGAAGGATGAGCCGGGCAGCCGCGTGAATCGGCCCAAGGCGGCCGGCGTATTCGATGGCGATTGGGCCGGACAGATTGACGCTGAGTGCGCCAAGGGCCGCAGCGCATACTACAACTTCTACGTGAAAGACGATGAGCCCTACGGGGACTGGTCCCGCAGTGGAGCGTTACGGCCCGGAGAGTTCGCACGGCTGCTTGACCTGGCCCGGGCGAAGATCATCGAGCTGGCCCGCGGGATCATCGGCGGCTGCATCGAGCCGCGGCCCTATCGGCTGGGCACGCAGACCGCCTGCTCGCGGTGCGACTACGCCGCGGTGTGCAAGTTCGATTGGCAGATCAACGCCTACCGCGTGCTTTCAACACGGGACAAGCGAGCGGTGATCGACCCGGAGAATCGCGATGGCTAGGGCAAGCGGCCGGCGACGCTGGACGGAGGACCAGGCGCGTGCCATCAGCACGGCCGGGCGCACGGTGCTGGTCAGCGCCTCGGCGGGCACGGGCAAGACCGCCGTCCTGACCGAGCGGGTCACCCGCCTGCTGGCGGACGCAACGAATCCCATCGATACCTCATCGCTTCTGGTCGTGACCTTCACCGAGGCCGCCGCCGAGGAGATGAAGGCACGGATCGCCGCGCGCCTGCGGGAGGCCTATACTCATGCGCAATCCCCAGGGCAGGCGAGCACCCTGTACGGGCAGTTGCTTCGCCTGGATGCGGCGCAGATCAGCACGATTCACGCCTTCTGCAAGCGAACGATTGAGGAGCACTTCCAGGTGCTGGGGCTGGACCCGGCCTGGCGGATCATCGAGCCCGATGCGGCGAGGATTCTCAAGCAGCACGTGCTCGATAAGGTCATCGAGGCCGCGTGGCAAGACCCGCGGATGGGCCAGGCGCTCGAGATTTTGCTGGGCGGCGGCAGCGGCGGCGTGGATCGAATACTACGACGGGTGATCGATCTGTCGGAGTTTCTCGATGCGCGGCTGGGCCGGGCCGAGTGGTTCGAGCGGGCGGCGTACATCGGCGACCTGGCGGCACACGCTGCGCCCACGGACGCCGACCGATGCGCCTACCTGCGAGGCCGCCTCGAACGGGCGCTGGGCTGGTGTCGATACGGGCGGCAGTTGGATCAGCGTCTCGCCGCCGGCCATTGGCGGGACCATATCGAAGCACGCTACACCGGGCCTGTGGAACAATGGATCGGGCTTCTCGATGCCGGTTGCTGGGACGATTGCGTGGCGCGGATCGTCGCGCACGATTTCGGCAGGTTCCCCAACCGCCCGAAGGACCTCGATAAGGCTCGTGCCGAGCAGGTCAAGAAACCCCTCAAGAAGGCGGCCGACGCGATCAAGGCGCTCAAGGGCCTGTCGTTGTTCGCCTCCAACTACCAAGAGAAGGTCGGACCGCGACTGGGCCTGCCGGTGCGGATGTTGATCGAGCTGACCCGGCAGTTCGATGCGGCCTGGGCACAGGCCAAGCGCCAGCGCGGCGTGTTGGACTTCGCCGACCTGGAGCAGCGCATGCTGGATCTGCTGGACCGCAGCGACGAGGTGGCCGAATCGCTGCGTCGGCGCTTCCGCTGGGTGTTCGTCGACGAGGTGCAGGATATCAACGCGGTGCAACAGCGATTGCTCGACCGCATCAGCCGACCCGACAACGTGTTCATGGTCGGCGACGTCAAGCAGAGCATCTATGGCTTTCGCCAGAGCCGCCCGGAGCTGTTCATCGAGCGGCTCGCGCGGGCTCTGCCGGCCGAGCAGCCGGCGCCTGTCGGCGTTACGAACCCGCCGCCGATGCGGGTGGACCTGCGCGACAGCTTCCGCTCGCGACCGACGGTGCTGGATTTCGCCAATCGCCTGTTCGGCCGGATCATGACCCAGGGCATAGCCGGCGTGGACTACGATGAGCGGGCGATCCTGCGGCCCGCGGGCATTGAGCCGGCGGTGGATGGCCCGGCCGTGGAGATGGTCGTTCTCGATGAGCAGCCCAACGATGAGCCGACGGCCGACGACGGGGCTGGGGGTGTCGAAACGGGCGATGACACCGAAGTGGGCGAAAACGGCGACACGGCCCGCGAGTCCGGCCTGGTGGTCTCGGCCCGGCAGCGGCAGGCGGCCTATATCGCCCGGCGGATTCAGGCGATGGTCGAGGGCGAAGGCGGCCCGCCGATGCAGATCCGCGACCCGGACACGGGCGACCTGCGCCCCGTCCGCTATGGCGACATCGCGGTCCTGCTGCGCTCGCCGGCCAAGCGGGCCCGCGACTACGTGGAGGTGCTGCGGCTGGCGGGCATCCCGGTCAGCAGCGACAGCAGCGAGGGCTTCTTCGCCGCGACCGAGGTGGCCGACATGATGGCCCTGCTCAAAACGCTGGACAATCCGCGCGGGGATATCGAGCTGGCGGCGGTCCTGCGCAGCGAGATGATCGGGCTGGAGGATGCAGATCTGGCCCGCGTTCGGTTGGATGCCCCCGCCCAGGTCGGTCCGCGGCTGTACGATGCGGCGTGCTGGTATGTCCGCGGCGGATCGGATGCGGCGCTGCGGCAACGCGTGGGCGAGGCGCTCGAGCGGCTGGGCCGATGGCGACGAGCCGCACGCACGCAGAGCCTGGCCGACCTGATCTGGGATATCTACCGCGAGACGGGCTACCTGGCGTTCGTCTCGGCCCTGCCGGGCGGGCGGCAGCGGCGGGCCAATCTGCTGATGCTGCACGACCGAGCCGTGCAGTTTGAGCGATCCGCCGACGCGTTTCAGGGCCGCTCGCTGGCGCACTTCATCGAATTCGTCGAGCAACTGCTCGAGGCCGGGCAGGATTGGGCCCCGGCCGCGGCGGATACCGCCGAGAACGCCGTGCGGATCCTCAGCGTGCATCGCAGCAAGGGGCTCGAATTCGGCATCGTGTTCCTGGCCGAGCTGAACCAGCCGTTCAACCGCGAGGACACGATCGGCCCCTGTCAGTTCGACGAGGATTTGCTGGTCGGTTTGCAGGTCTGGACCGACCGCGAACACTGCGTGCCGTCGCGGGAGTATGAGCTGATCGCCGACCGGCACCGCACCCGCGCCCTGGCCGAGGAGATGCGGATTTTGTACGTGGCCGTCACGCGGGCGCGGGAGCACGTGGTGCTGTGTGCCTCCCGCAAACGCGACGCCTGTGCCGAGGCCCTGGCCCAGGCGCCCGTCGAGGGGCGCGTGGACGATTGGCTGCTTCACGATGCTAATTGTGCGCTGGACTGGGTGTTGTGGGGCCTGGCCGATGAGCCGCGGGTGCGACGGTTGTTCGGCCTCGAGCCGCCAGCCGGGGCGGCGCTGGATCGCTTCGAGGCCCACCTCGTCGCCCGGGAGGAGCTGGACGATCTGGCCCGGCGGCTGCTGGCCGACCGCGACCGGCCCCGCTCGCTGGATGCGCCGCCCGATGGGCCCGAAACGGCCGAGGCCCGCGCCTGGGCGGCGGGATTGTGCGACCGGTTGCGGTGGCGCTATCCGCACGAGGCCGCGACGCACTTGCAGGCGAAGTACTCGGTCACCGACCTGACGCATCGGGACGATGAGTTCGCGCCCGCCGGGATGCGATTCGCCGTGCCCGCCACGGCGCACGAGCGATCAGATGCTTCCACTCCGAGGGGTGAACCATCGCCTTCGCCCGTCAAGGGCGGGCTCAGCGGCGGCCACCCATCGGGGGAAACGGGAGCAGGCCCCCCGTCGCCGAGAAAGTGGGTAACCAGCGCCCCGCAGCGGCGGGCGGCGCAGCGCATGGGCACGGCGACGCATCGGGTCATCGAAGAGCTGCCTTTGCCGGGCGAGGTGACGGACGGGCTCGTGCACGCGACGATCAAAGACCTGGTGCGACGGCGCGTGATAGACGCCGACGATGCGGCGGCGATCGACGTGGAGGCGATCGTTCGTTTCTTCGCCGAAGAACCGGGGCGACTGGCATGCGACCGGGCGCATCGCATTCTGCGGGAGTGGCCCTTCACGATGGGCCTCGATGCGGGCCGGCTCGATCCTGCGGCCGGCGGCGAGGTCATCGTCGTCCAGGGCATCGTGGACATGATCGTCCGCACCCCGGCCGGCCTGGTCGTGATCGACTTCAAGACCGACCGTATTGCGCCCGAACAACCGGCGTTTGAGGCCCGCCTGGCCGCCTACCGCGAGCAGATCAAGCACTACTGCCACGCCGCCGAGGCGTGCCTGGACGCCCCGGTCACCGGCGCGTATCTGCATTTTCTTCATCCGCGACTGTCCGTTCGCATCCGGCCTGCGTAGACGCCTCGGGCCGCCTGCCGCGATGGTGCATCATCCCACCGGCACCCAGCGACTGACGCCATCGACGCGGAAGAAGGGCTGGACGCCCCGACGGCGGCGGCGTATACTACCGCGTTGACATTTGCCGATCGCGTGGAGGTCTTGCGGGAGAGCCATTTCATGAACCGTTTTCGATCTCGTTTGGGGAGCATTATGGCCACGGCACTGGTGGTCCTGCTCTTTATCGGCGCCCGCGGGGGCGCCCAAACCGATGTCGCGGCGCCGGAGGTGCCGGCCGCCGCACCGCCGGCCGTGATGCTGCCACGAATGGAGAAGTCCCTCGTGATGATCCGCAGCGTCTCGCAGGCCGTCGATCCGGCGACCCCCTGGAAGAACCGTTCGATGAGCCAGGGCATCGGTACGGGGTTCATCATCGAAGGGCACCGCATCCTGACCAACGCCCACAACGTCAGCGACGTCAAATACGTCGAGGTCAAGAAGCAGGACCAGGCCCAACGCTGGCCGGCGATCGTCATGTACGTCGCCCACGACTGCGATCTGGCGATGCTCACCGTGCTGGATAAGGCGTTCTTCGAGGGCACCCTGCCGCTGGAGTTGGGCGACCTGCCGGAGAACCACTCGACGGTGCAGACCTATGGCTTTCCGGTGGGCGGCCGGCAGATCTCCGTGACCGAGGGCGTGGTCAGCCGCATCGAGCACGACGTGTACTCCCACACGCAGGCCGACTCGCACTTGGTCGTCCAGACCGACGCGGCCATCAACCCCGGCAACAGCGGCGGGCCGGTCATGCAGGACGGCAAGGTCGTCGGCGTCGCGTTCCAGGGCCTGAGCATGGCCGACAATATCGGCTATATGATCCCTACGACCGTCATCCGGCACTTCCTGGAGGACATCGCGGACCGCCACTACGACGGATTCGGCTCGCTGGGCTTTTCATTCTACACGGGCCTGCATAACCCGGCCTACGCCCGGTTCCTGAAGCTGCCGGACGGGGTCCAGGGGATTGTCGTGGTTTACGTGATGATGAACAGTTCCGTCGAGGGCGTGCTCCAGCGTAACGACGTGATCACCCGCATCGACGGGTATGACATCGACAACGACGGGATGACCCGCATCGACGGCCGGCAGTTGCACATGTCCGAGGTCATCGAGCGCAAGCAGATCGGCCAGACCGTGACGCTGACCTTCTGGCGGGACGGCGAGGCGCACACCGCCGAAGCCGAAATCGCGTGGAATCGGCCGGTGCTGGATTATGCACGCCAGTACGACGTCGCCCCGCGTTACGTCGTCTACGCGGGCCTGACGTTCGTGCCGGTCAGCCGGAATTATCTGGAAACCTGGGGCCGCAATTGGTCCAGCGACCTGCCGTCCTTCCTGCGGTACCTGTTTCAGAACAGCCTGGTGATCAACAAGGACCCCCAGCGCAAGGAGTTTATCGTCCTCAGCGAGATCCTGCCCGACGAGATCAATGCCTACGCCGAGCCGTTTGAGGATTCCGTGGTCGAGACGGTCAATGGCCGGCCCATCCGGACCCTGGAAGACTTGGCCCAGGCCTTCCAGTCGGACGAGCCGTACTGTGTGATCGAGTTCATGGACGCCGACAAACCCCTGGTGCTCGATCGCGCCAAGGCGGACGAACGACACCCCGTCATCCTGGAGAAGTATCAAGTGCCCGCCGCAACGTCCCTGGAGGCCCAACCATGAGCGGACGGCTTTCTTTATACGCCCTTCGGATCGTGACCCCCCTGCTGTTGGCCATGGCCGGCTGCATCGAGTCCCAACGCGGTGGCGACGCCCCCGATCGGGCCCGCACCCTCGAACCGTCGCTGGTTTATCTGGACGTGACGGCCTACTCCTACGAGCCTTTTCAGCCCTGGAAACAGCCCGACCTGGTGCAATGGACGGGCTATGGGGCGGCGGTGGGGCCCTACCAGGTGCTTACAACCGCGTGGAACGTCCGCGATGCGGCGTTCGTCAAGGTCCGCCGGCACGGACAAAACGCCTTTATCACGGCCGAGATCGACGTGGTCGACTACGAAAGCAACCTGTGCCTGCTGAGTCTCGATCCGAACTCGGCCGGCGAACCCCTGACGCCGCTGACGTTTTCCGATGCCTTCGAGGAAGGGGCCGACGTGACGGCCTACTGGCTCAGCGGCGCCGGACAGGTGCAGACGGCCAGGGGCCGACTCGATCGCGCCGAGGTACAGAACTCAACCGTCTCCTACACCCGTTCGCTGCAACTCATTGCCAAGGAAACGGGCAAGGACTCCGGCCGCGGACGACTGTTCACAGTGGGCGGCGAGCCCATCGGCCTGGCCTGCTGGGCCGATAATAACACTGGCGAAACGGGTCTTATCCCCGGCGAGACGATCCTGGCCTTTCTGGCCGACGCCGCCGACGGCGAGTACGCCGGGTTCGCCGCCGAAGGGTTCGAGGCGCGGGTTCTGCGGGATCCGGCCCTGCGTCGTTACCTGAAGATGCCGGAGGATATGACCGACGGCATCTATGTCAGCAAGGTCTATACCCTGGGGACGGGTGCCGAGCAGCTCAGATCCGGCGACGTGCTGCTGGCCATCAACGACCAGGCCATTGACGCCGGCGGCCAGTTCGCGCACCCGGTGTACCGCCAATTGACCTATCACCATCTCATCACCCGACTGCACGCCGGGGATCCGGTTCGTCTGAGCATCTGGCGTGACGGCCGGCGCGTGGAGATGGAGACCGAGGCGCGGAACTTCCGCGCCGACCAGATGCTCGTGCCCTTCTACGAGCATGGCTACGCACCGCAATACATCATCACGGCCGGATACGTCTTTCAGAAACTGACGCGCCCCTACCTGACGATGTGGGGGGACGACTGGACCGGCCAGGTGCCGCCCCACCTCTACCAGTACTATCGCAACAGGATGTTCTCGCCGACCGACGAGCGACAGGACATCGTGCTCCTCAGCCGGGTACTGCCGCACCCCGTCAACATCGGTTATCACGGCCTGGGTATGATGGTCGTCAAGACGATCAATGGCCGGCCCATCCGGTCGCTGGCCGACGTCCGGGGCGCGTTGGACGCACCGAATGCGCCGGGCCTGGATGTGGTCGAATTCGAGGAGCATCGCCCGACCGTCGTCATCCCGCGCGGCCGATTGCCGGAAGTCAACGCCCAGATCGCCCAGATTTACGGGATCGACAGACTCCAGCGTATTCTCGAATAACCTTGTCGCCCTTGCATCCTCAGGTCGAGGTTAATCGGCGATCTCTCCGTCTGCCGAATACTCCCCATCCTTCAGGACGTGCCCGATGATATAGCGCGCCAACCGCGCCACTGCGGAGGCATTCGGGTGGTTGTCGAACGGATGGGCCACGGTGTATTGCACCCAGTCCTGTTCATAGTTGGGAAGAACGTCCCTTATGCGATGGAGCCCGATGGCCCGTTGCCGCACTTGGTCTGCAAACCAATTATTGTATCGACGATCCAGTCCTGGGCAATCCCAGAATACGACGTGGAACTCACAGCCCGGATATCGCCGCACAATTTCCTCCCGCATCCCCTCTATCAAGCCGATCTGTAAGCGACGACTTTCGGCATCCGAGAGGTGGAAACGATTGTAAAGAACCTTCTTGATAAAAGACTCTGCGATCGCCGTCGCCGCCCACCGGCCAAGAACGGAACGCCCTTGCCAAGCCTGTCTTCGGGCCTGTTCAAGGGTCCCGCAATACCTCAGCACCCCCTGATCGTCGAGAATGAACCGAGGCCCGCGACAGTTCCACGGCAAGCGGCCGGACGCCCGCGACGCATGCCCAATGATCGCTTGATAGATAATCGCTCGCGGATATTCTCCGCCCAGCACCTCATCGACAAAGCCATTCTTCAACTGCGCATAGCACTGGTGGGTACCGTAGCCGAAAACCCCAAGGTTATAGCACTGATATCGCCCCGCTGTGAGTTCTTCAACTTGGTATGCGATGGTCTGCTCGTCTTCCAGACCTGAACCGAAGGTAATCGAACACCCCATGAAGACAACAGGCCGCCCCCTGTCGCCACGCCGCGACGGGCCAGCGCGAAGACCATGTGCGTCTGTTGTATACGTCGCTTCATGGACACGCCGGCCCCGCGATATCCACGACACATGTGTACAAGCGTTGGGTTGAAGGGTATAACCCAAGACAGGGTCATCTTTTATGAAGGCCTCCAGAGGAGGCTCAAATATCTGTGTAGCATGAGTCTTATTGTACTGTATATAACATACAAGTTCAAGTAGGGTAAAGGTGGCACAACAACATGCGATGAAAAACCACCCCCATCTTGCTTTTCCGTCCTTGTTTCTATCGGAGGCCAGCAAAGCCAGCGCGAGGCCGACTGCAGCCGCCCCGATCCAGAACCAGGGAACCCCTGCGAAGTTCAGAGCCAGCCAGCCGGTGAGAACAAGGCACGAAAAGGCACAACCATACAGAGTCAACCTGATAGGCTTTCGTTTTCGGAACTTGGCACAGTGCGGCATGAAATACTACACCAGAGGCGTCCTCTTTCCTGGTTACCCGTCGTGACTTCCACTGCTGGACTATGATAACAATGCAAATGAGGTACTGCAAGGGGTTGCTCGCAAATAGTCTGCCTTAGTTTATGGCGGAAGACGAGACGAGAACTCCAACCATGCGTAAGACGGGGGGGTGAAGGCAGATAGGGCGTCATGGGCGTGAGAGCGGGATTGAGATGGATGTCGCCAGCAGGGAGTCGGATTGGGACAGCTTCCTGGTGTTTGCTGGGGATGGGCGGGAGTTGCTTGGAACCGCGAGAGAATCTTAGCGATTGTTCCGAGCGCTATGAGGGGGGCAGACCGGAAGTCATTTACCCGGAGGGTTTCGTGTTTCACGTGGAACATGTGAAATGTGCCCCCAATCCAAGGCGGTCGATGCCCGTCCGTAGACACTGTTTCACGTGAAACAGTGCGCTTTTTCAAATTTTCGCTACCCTCAGACCGATTCCTCTGATAGAAATCGTCTTCGTGTTCCCTTGCGGGACCAGTGCGACAACGCTCTGTGCAGCGTTCTAGGCGAGCAAGGAAGGAGCCAGATCATGAGCAAGAAGGAAAAGAAGCCGCATCTCGGCAGGGGCCTTGCATCCCTTCTGGGGCCTGTCACGGAAGAGATCTCCCTGGCCGAGTCGCCCGAGAGGCCCTCCTCTTTCCCCCCGGATGTCGAGCTGGCCACGGGCCGGGGAGAAATCCCTATCGACGCACTCGCTCCGAATCCCTACCAGCCGCGGACTACCTGGGACGCCAGGGAGCTCGAGGACCTGGCGGCGTCCATCCGATCGAACGGCGTCATTCAGCCCATTCTTGTACGCCGTGTGGAAGATCGCTTTGAGATCATCGCCGGGGAGAGACGCCTCCGAGCGGCCAAACAGGCGGGGCTCGAAGCGGTCCCCGTCATCATCCGGCACGCCACCGATGAGGAGATGCTGGAGCTTGCCCTGGTGGAGAATATTCACCGCACGGACCTCAATCCCATCGAGCGGGCCTCGGCCTACCGTCGGTACATCGAGACGTTCAACCTCACACACGCCGAGGCCGCCGAGCGTCTGGGCGAGGATCGAACCGTCGTCAGCAACTACCTCCGCCTGCTCGATCTGCCTGGGGAGGTGAAGGACATGTTGGTCGATGGGCGCCTCTCCATGGGGCACGGAAGGGCACTACTGGGTCTTCCAACGGATGAACTGCGACGTAAGTTAGCTAATCGTGCAATGACGGGGCGTCTTAGCGTCCGCGAAGTCGAGAGGCTGGTACGCCGGGCCATGGACGGGGAGAGGCCGGAGAAGCCTCTGCCGAAGAAGGAACCATTTATAGAGGACCTTGAACGAAGAATGGAAGAGATTCTTGGCACGCGGGTGCAGATCCAGGCCCGCAAACGCGGTCAGCGAGGCCGGATCATCATCGACTTCTACTCGCTCGACGATTTCGACCGCCTGGCCCGGCGGATGGGCCTTGATGAGGTCGAGCGTGTCTGAGGGAGGTTGCTCCAGCCCGAGAGCGCCAGTCACATGTCGTACATGCAGAAGGGGTGAATCATGCGAACACGTATCATTCTGGCCCTGGTGGTCGTCATGGCGGCGATCGGTTTGGCGGATGTAACGGTACCCGATGCGGAGAACGTTCTCAAAACACTGGACCGGGGCCATCCGAGGCTGTTTCTCAAGGACGCGGACCTGGCGGCGCTGAAGGAGCGAGCCAAGACCGATCCCGTTTTGCAGAAGTGCGTCAACGACGTGATCCGGCAGGCCGACCGGTACGTGGGGCGGGACCCCGTGGAGTACCGTCTGATCGGGCCCAGGCTGTTGCAGGTCAGCCGGGATTGTCTCAACCGCGTGCTGGCCTGCTCACTGGCGTATCGCTGGACGGGCGAGGAGAAGTACGCCAGGACGGCCCTGGCGAACATGGAGGCCGCCTGCGCCTTCAAGGACTGGCATCCCTCGCACTATCTGGACACGGCGGAGATGACCAACGCCGTGGGGATCGGCTACGACTGGCTATACGCGACCATGGACGAGACCACGCGGCAGCGGATTCGCGAGGGGATCATCCGGCACGGGCTCGAAGAGGGGCTCAAGTGCTATGGCGGGGTCAATGATCGCAAGCACTGGTTTGTCGGCAGCGCGTTCAACTGGAACGAAGTGTGCAACGGCGGAATGATCGTGGGGGCCCTGGCGGTGGCCGAGACCGACCGAAAGTATGCCCGGCAGATCATCCCGGGCGCGGTGGAGTCGCTGCCGCGGGCGCTGAAGACGTACGCGCCCGACGGGGCCTGGGGCGAAGGGCCGGGGTATTGGCATTACGCCACTCAGTACACCGCCTACGGCATCGCGGCCCTGCGGACAGCACTGGGAACGGACTTCGGGCTGTTGGATGTCGAGGGGCTCTCGAAGGCGGGCCTGGCGCCGATCTACCTGACGGGCCCGACGGGGATGATCCTGTCGTACGCGGACTGCGGCGGCAAGAGCCGGCGTCGACCGATGCCGTGCATGTTCTGGCTGGCCCGCGTGTACGACGATCCTGTCATCGCCGATGCCGAGCACGCGGTTCTCGCGAAGGGCTCAGCCGGTCCCGAGCACGTGATCTGGTACGTGCCGCCGGTCAAGAGCCCCTTGCCGGCCCGGCCATTGGATAAGCTGTTCCGAGGCGACGTGGAGGTCCTCACGTTCCGCAGCGCCTGGGAGGACCCGGAGGCGCTGTTCGTCGGCGTCAAGGCCGGGTACAACCAGGTCAATCACGGGCACCTGGACTTGGGGAACTTCGAGTTGGACGCATTGGGTGTGCGGTGGGCGCTGGACCTGGGCTCGGATGACTACAACCTGCCGGGCTACTGGTCGGGCGGTAAAGGGGGCAAACGCTGGTCGTACTACCGATTGAATTCGGAAAGCCATAACGTGCCGCTGCTCGCGGGTCGCAGTCAGGACCCGCTGGCCAAGTCCGCGTTCACGAAGATACGCACGGGCGGGGAGGCACCGTTTGTGATCGTCGATCTGAGCCAGGCTTATCGGCCGGAGGCCGCGAGCACACATCGTGGCGTAGCGATGGTCGCGAATCGCAAGGCAGTCCTGATACAGGATGAGTTCGAGATCGCCGAGTCCTGTCCGCTGGTGTGGGGGATGACGACCGAGGCCGAAATCAGCATTGAAAGCGATGGTTCAGCCCGGCTGCGGCAGCAGGGCAAGGAGCTTGTCGCACGGCTGCTGGCGCCTGACCAGGCTCGCTTCGTGGCCGAGTCGGCCGAGCAGGAGCCGCCGCAACGGACGAACAAAGGCGTGCGGCGACTGGTCGTGCGGACGCAGGCCGCGAAGGGGCCGATGCGGATCGCAGTACTGCTGAGCCCGGTTTGGCCGGATGGCGCCGTTGGGCCCGTGCGGGTCCGGTCGCTGGCGGCGTGGTAGCGCTGCGACGAGGCGCTAATGCCGCAGAGCCGGTTGTCCGATGACACGGTGCGGGCGGCGTCATGCCGCGAACGAGTCGGCGACCCACCGGGACAGAGCCCATGCGAAAAGATGCCGAGGCGTTTCTCAAGGAGTTGCTCGAGGCCCCCAGCCCATCGGGGTTTGAACAGCCCGCGGCAAAGGTCTTTGCCGCGCGGATCGCCGATCACGTGGACGAGCTGATCCGCGACGTGCACGGCAACACGATGGGCGTGCTCAACCCCAAGGCCGCGTTCAAGTTCATGCTCGCCGGGCACGTCGATGAGATCGGCCTGATTATCACCCACATTGACGACAAGGGGTATCTGTACACCGCGCAGATCGGCGGCATGGACCCGGCCTTGCTCGTGGGACAGCGCGTCAAGATCATGGGCCGCAAGGGTCCGATCTTCGGCGTCATCGGCCGCAAGGCCATCCACCAGATGAAGCCCGATGAGCGCAAGAAGAACGTCGAGATGGAGAACATCTGGGTGGACATCGGCGCCGACAGCCGCAAGGACGCCGAGAGGCACGTCGCCGTGGGCCAGCCGCTGGTGGTGGACGTGCCGTATCGTCGGCTGGGTGACGACAAGATCGTCTCGCGGGCGATGGATGACAAGGCCGGCGCGTTTGTCGTGGCCGAGGTGCTGCGGGCCCTGTCGCGGCGCAAGCTGAACATCTCCGTGATCGGCGTGGCCACCGTGCAGGAGGAGATCGGCCTGCGCGGCGCGATCACGTCCGCGTACCGCGTGCATCCGGATGCGGGGATCGCCGTGGACGTGGGCTTCGCATCGGATCATCCGGAGACCGACCCCAAGCAGCTTGGCGAGGTCAAGCTGGGCAAGGGCCCCAACCTGCACCGCGGGGCGAATATCAACCCCGTGCTGGAGGATCACCTGGAGAAGACCGCCCGGCGGTTGAAGATCCCCGTGCAGATCAGCGCGATCCCGCGGGGTACGGGCACGGACGCCAACGCGATGCAGCTTTCGCGCGGCGGGGCGGCCACGGCTTTGGTGAGCATCCCGAACCGCTATATGCACACGCCCGTGGAGATCCTTTCGCTCAGGGACCTGGACGCGATCATCCGGCTGCTGGTGGAGTTCCTCGCCGCCCACCCCGCGCAGCGCGACTATCGACCGTAGTTACCCAGTTTGGGGATGCAGAAAGCGCCCATGATCGCACAGTCGGTGATTGGTTTCGCAGTTGTCCATCGGGCAGTCACATCACGGAGGCTAAGCGGGCATCCAGAGTGTACTGTCAGACATTTTGCGCTCCAACTGATCTAGAATTGTATCGAGCTGAACCTTGGCTTGGGCCTGCAATCCCATCGCTGTCGCAATCCCGGCTGCGTCCGTGCTCCAACGCTCTGACAGCCTTAGACGGTGCCGATTGTCTTCTCCATCAAGCGTATAACCATGAAAGTGCATTGCATCGCCCATTCGCGGCGTGGATAGATGTTCGAATGAAAAGGCGCTGCGCATATATGCCAACAGGCAATCTTGAGCTACTAACACCAAGTGCTTTGAGATATGCTCGAATGTGTCAATCTTATGATGGAGTTGCACCAAAATCGTCTTAGCCGTCATCTTCCAGTTGATTCCGAAGGACTTCTGTGACTTCAAGCCGGCCGCTTCTACCTTGATGTCGACAGAATTCAGGAATCGCTGACGAGCAGGCCACACCGTGCCTGTTGTATCGAGGGTCTGAAACTCAATACCTACGAAATCGATGGGCTTGTCTCTCCGCGCAGATACCAAAAAATAGTCCACGCTGCCACCAGGCACCGAAACCTCAGGCACAAGGTGGAGTTCATTACCCGGCTCATGAAGCGTAAGCAAATGAAGCGAGTCAGTGAATACTTGCCTTCGCTCAAGGAGGCGAAAAGGGCATATGATGATCGGGCGGGAATCGCGGCCATAGTTGACTGTGCAAGTCCCAATCGAAATGGCAGGGGTGCTCTTGCGAACTTTGATGCACTTCTTGCCAAGAAACGGGCAATGTTGACCTCGGACTATGGCTCGCCAGTCAGAGCCAACGCGATCTGCTGTGGGGTGTCCGAAAAGTTCAGCAATAATGTCATTCATAACAGCAAACGACACCTTTCCGTCGCGGAATCGAGATACTCCTGAGACACATCAACTCCGACCGATTTCCTACCCAATTGAAAGGCAACAAGGCACGTGGTGCCTGTGCCACAAAACGGATCTAACACGACTCCCTCGTCGGGACAGGTTGCCAGGATTGGAATACGACAGAGGTCCTCTGGATATGGAGCGAAATGGCTATCTCGTTTCTGAGTGTCCTCTGGTAAGATATCCCACACATCTCCAGGCTTGCTTCCCTTTGGGTGGTAACGCAGGAAATAGAAACCACGATTCTGAAGCTCACGAGCCCGACCGGACACGGCGTGATTGTCGGAGTGGGTCGTTCTTTGCTGTCCGCGTATTATCATTCGGAAGTCGGCGATCTCTCCAGCTTGCACGGCGGCCAGCATTCGGTCCAACTCTTCAAAAGCAGCTTTCTTCTCCACGTCCGTCAGAACTGTGGACAGTTCAATCTGTCGTCGATACCGTACTCCAGAAACACCTGTCGCCGACACCACACTCCCATTGATGACTCTTGCCTTCTTAGGGGGAGTGCGAATAGCGTCAGCATTGTAATAGTACCCGCTGCTCTTTTTGACAAAATGGAAAACATGCTCGTGAACATTACGAAGCTTGTCCCGTGTATTGTCGGGCCCACCTTTCACCTTATGCCAGATGACCTCATTGCGCAGTATCCACCCTTGGCGATCTACCATGGCCAAGGCAATCCGCCAAGGCAGCCCGAGCAGTAGTTTGTTCTGATAACTGTCCCCAACGTTTAACCAGAAAGAAGCCGATGTCTTTAAAACCCGGAAGACTTCGCCAAAAACGACAAGTAGGCTCTCAATATAGTCGTGCCAGTCGTTCTCAAGACCAATTCCACCTGCTGAGTATACCCGCTTGCTCCAGTACGGTGGGCTTGTCATACATAGGTCAAAGGTATCATCAGGAAAAGACTTGAGCACGGAAGCCGCATCGCCGCAGAGCAACAGAGGCCGGCGACAAGCATCGGCCAAATAGCCAGCTAAAGACTCGGTACAATGATTTTGCACTTCAGATATTTGAATAGCCACAGAGCCTACACCTCACTCGAATCGCCATTGTCGGGACATTTTCATCGCTTCATCATGCGCTTCTTATACCAAAGCTGGCCGAGGCAAGGCAAGCCAAATAGTTGTGGGACACATGTCAAGTGAAGGGTCCTTCGCGAGGCGCATCTGTTTAGCCCCCTGGATCAAGCTCCATACGCGCCTCCTTGTCCAAGTGAGGCTGGACGAGATCTGACGGGGCGAGGGACGGCCAAAGGCAACCGTGTGGTTAGGCCCGTACAGTCAGGCAGCCAACACGCTGGTGTGTGTACTCATGACGCGGGGGCGGCCACGGCCCTGGTGAGCATCCCGAACCGCTATATGCACACGCCCGTGGAGGTCCTCTCGCTCAGGGACCTGGACGCGATCATCCGGCTGCTGGTCGAGTTCCTCGCCAGCCACCCCGCGCAGCGCGACTACCGGCCATGAGTGGCGGGCTGATTCCATTCCGACACGTGACTAGCTGATGGGAATCGGCTTGTTGCGCTCGGGCGGGCCGCCGTCGGAGTAGTAGAACACGAACGTCTCGCTGTTTGTGGCGCAGCCCACGCGGCCCTGTTTGTCGATCGCGATGAACGCCTCCTGGGTCGTGCGGGCTTCGGGGATCTTGGCGCACATCCGTTCGAACGCCTCACGGCAGGCCTCATGGGGCGCGCGGCCGTGCCGCATCAGCTCCACGATCGTGAACGAGGTCAGTGTTTGCAGCACCAGCTCGCCGACGCCCGTCGCGCCGGCGGCCCCGACCTCGTTGTCCACGTACAGTCCGGCGCCGATGATGGGTGAATCGCCCACGCGGCCATGAATCTTCCACGCCAGGCCGCTTGTTGAGCAGGCCCCCGCCAGATCGCCGCGCCCATCGAGGCACAACATGGTGACCGTGTCGTGCGTGCGGTCGATCCAATTGTCGTCGGGGTTGAGGTTTTGCCGCCATTCGAGCCAGCGCTGCCGGGCGTGTTCGGTCAACAGATTCTGCTCCTGGAAGCCCGCTTTACGCGCGAAGTCCAACGCCCCGTCGCCCACGAGCAGCACGTGCCGCGTGAGCTCCATCACCTGGCGCGCCACGGAGACGGGGTTGCGGATGTTTTGCAGGCCTGCGACCGCACCGGCCCGGTGGCGTCGGCCATCCATGATGCACGCATCCAGCGTGACGACGCCATTCTCATCGGGCAGACCACCCAGGCCGACGCTCGTCACCGACGGGTCGTCTTCGCAGACGTTGACGCCCTTTTCGACCACGTCCAGGGCGCAGACTCCGTTCTTGAGGTGTCGTGCGGCGGTCTCGGTGGCGGGCCGGCCATGCTCCCAGGTGGTGATGATGCCCGGCTTGAACGGTTTCGCCTCATCGCGGTCCGAGGCGGCCTCGCCGGGCAGGGCGCCCGCCGCCCCGACCAGCAGCGTCGTGCTCAGAAACGACCGACGACTCACGTGATGCGTCATGATCCGATCCTCCGCTACGTTTCGGTTCGGCTGCCGGGCTTACAGGGTATCCGTCCCAGCGTGGGTGTGCAAGGCGATCTGTTCCCTGGCTGCTCGCCGCTTCTTGGCCGGGGGGTCTCTTTGAGGCCGGTGCCGCCCCTTCGGGGCTGCGGATTTTGGAGGGGTGGCCCGCCACCGGGGGCTCACGCCCCCGGCTATGGAACTGACGCCCCTGCGGGGCTATCCGTCGCCGGGTGGCATGCCCACG
>OMKS01000168.1_pt1 | contig 58568 bp, 44 predicted proteins | sample 1674721 | NCBI WGS metagenome assembly OMKS01 (sample SAMN06264996, study PRJEB25208) | sediment metagenome | isolation source: hot spring sediment | place: USA: California | collected 2014-09-02 | reverse complement strand
AGACAGATTTAGGCTGTATCTATATTTACAACCATTTTCGGTTGTGCTCACAAGGCGGTTTCAAACCGCTCCAACGCCACCTCGATAGCGCTCCAATCGCTACCGGAAAGGGCCTTGGCGACGGCCTGCTGGCTGACGGGCGGGTCCAGCCGCTCGGCGATCTGGGCCTGGGTCAACCCCTCCAGGGCCCCCAGGACCGCCTCGGCCTGTCGGGGCTTCCAGTGCCCTGCCAGGGCGTCGCACAGCCGCAGCAGGACGCCAATCCAGTCGGATACGTCGCCGAGAGTCTCCGGCATCTCAATGGCCAGTTTCCGGCCAGGCTTCATCTCGTCCAGGGCACGGCCGGACAGTACGAACGCCTCCCCCATCGACTGAGAGATGCGATCCTCCGCGATCCTGGTGACCGGGCCGATGCCGACGCCGATCCGCGTTTGGCAATCCTCAAACGCCAGCAGGGCCGCCCGGGCGTACAAGGCCGCCCGCAGGGCCCGGGCCGGCTCGGTCAGCAGCATCTGCCAGGCATCCCCGCGAAAGACGTCCACCCGGCCGTGGACCAGGCTCGCGGTCAGCCTGTTGAGCCTCTCGGCACACCAATCCAGCCGTTTGCGCACGGCATCCAACTGCTCGGCGGAGAGTTTCCGGGAGCCGACAATGTCACCGGTCAGCACGGCATGCAGCGTATCTGTTCGCGCCTCTTCCATCGCCTTCTGAACATCCTGCACACTGCGAGAATCAAAAGGGTCTGTCACGCTTGCCGTCGCCAGGATCGCCGCATGAGAATGACCACCGCGGCGTGAAGCACGAGAAACACCGCCCAAGGGAAATGCGTCGCGTAGTCGGGTTCGGTGACGTGCGGGCCGGGCAGCATAAAACAGACCACGATCCCCACGACACACGCCGCCAGGCCGAGGATCCGCGCCGGGGGCATGACCAGGGGCCGCGCGCCGAACAGCCCCGCGGCGATCCACGCCATCACGCCGGAGGTCAGCAGCGGCGCCCAGACCGGACCCGCCCAGAGGTTGGGGATGAAGAACAGGATGTCCCAATCGGCCAACGACTCCGGCCAACCCAACAGGACTTTGAGCCAGACGTAATAGAACACGTCCCACAACGCAAACGACAGGAGGAAATAGCCGATCCGTCGCCGCCAGGTCTGGGCCATCAGGCCCGCGGCGGCCGCCAGCAAAACGAGGGTCGCCGCCTCCCGCTCCACCTCCGTCAGAAGGCAGAAGCGCATCGTCCCTTCGATCGCGGACAGGTCCGCCAGAGGCCACGTGAAGCCATCGGGATAGAACAGGGCGCGAAGGTATACGACAACCGCCGCTTCGATGTAGCCGAAAGCAATGCCGAAGGCGGCGACCATCGCCAATCGGGCCCACCCGGTCCGTGTCACTGTGTGGTCGGAATCGTCCATGGTCCTCCTCGGATTCAGCCTCGTGTACCGCCGACCCGGTTCACCCGGCCACCCCACATCCGGCGGTCAGGTATGCTCCCGGATCATGTCATCGATTCTGGCCTGCCATGCGTCGCGGCCATGCTCGGCGAAGTAATCGAAGGATTCCCCGCGCACCATCTCTCCCATGAGCACCTTGCGGTCGTTGGCATCGGGGACCCTTTCGATGACGCGACAGCGTGCCTGCTCCAGCGCCTCAACAAACCGCCCGTGCAGCTCCGTGAACATCTCCTCAAGCTGCTCACGAACGTGGCCGGCATAGGCCGGGCAGTATCCATCGGTGCTGATGGCGATCTGCAAGGGCCCGCGACGCACCAGCGCCGGCACGTAGAAATCGCACAATTCGGGCGTATCCACGACGTTGCACAGCACCTCCCGCGTCTGGCAGTCGTCGTAGATCCGCTGGTTCAGCGTGCGGTCGTTTGTCGCGGCGATGCACAAGAGGGCCTCCGCGAGATACTCCTTGGCGTACGTGCTTTCAATCAGCTCGACGTTGGGCCCGCTGCACGAGGTCTCAAAGGCCGAGCCGAAATGCGGCGCGACGACCACCACGCGGGCGCCGGCCTCGGCCAGACCGCGCACCTTTCGCGCCGCCACGGGACCGGCACCGATCACCACGGCGCGTTTTCCTTGCAGATTGAGAAAAATGGGATACCTGGCCATGGGGGTAATTCTAACGGCCGGGGCTGCCGGTGGCAACAGGAAAACGCAAGATATGGATGGAACCGCATTTGCGGCTCAGTCGGTCGTCTTCTGACCCAGCAGCTCGTTGATCATGTCCATGAGCACACCCGGCTCGACGGGCTTGGCCAGGAATACCTGCCCACCGACATGGTGGCCCCTCTGCTCCTGCTGCTCACGACCGAACAGCCCGGTCAGAAACACGATGGGGATATCCGCCGTTTCCGGGTCGTCCTTGAGCTGGATGGCCACCTCCTCACCGCCCATGCCCGGCATGGACAGGTCCAGGATGATCAGGTCCGGGTGCTGACGACGCGCGAGGGTCAGCCCATTCTGCCCGTTCGGCGCGGTGATGACCCGAAAGCCCTTGCGCCCCAAGGTGCGGTCCATGGCCGCCAGCAGGTTCGGCTCATCATCAATGATCAGTATCTTCTTCTGTTCCATTGAAATGCGGCTCCCAGACCCATTCTCCAACCTCTTTTGTCCGCGCCTCCGCGCTGATCGTCCCACACCGCTGTGCAGACCCCGAAGTCAGGGCTGCTTGTATATCGACCCCGCTGTTGCCCGGCTGCACTGGAAAACACGACTACTGTCAAAAAACGACAGCTTACGGTCCAAATCACCTTTTCCCGCAAGAGCGCGTCGCGGCGGATCGCTCGGTTATGGGACCCCCGGAAGAACAGACGCCGCCATTGTGTCGCCGGCCCTTGCGTGGTATGCTGGTGGTGGACTGGGTCGGAGGCCGGAGCGTATGCACATAAGAGGTTGGTCTGGAATCGGAGGAGTGGCTTGCCTGGGACTCTTGGGGGCGGCCGTGTGCACGGTGTCCGCCCCGGGGGGCGTGCTGGAGGACTACGTGGCACGCCCGGATCCGGCCTTCTGCTGGCAGTGCGACCGTATCCAGCCCGGATTGGGCTATACGGGGTACGCGCTGACGTTGGTCTCGCAACAGTGGCGAAGCGCCGCCGAGGTGGACCGGCCCGAATGGACCCATCGGTTGTATGTCGCGGTGCCGAGTACCCGCACGTCTGATCAGGCCCTGCTCTACATCGATGGGGGCGACAACGACGACCCCCTGCCGTCGGCCTTCCCGGCGGATATCGGGGCTTTGGCGTGGCTGAGCGGCGCCGTCACGGCGGCCATCGAGATGGTGCCGAACCAGCCGCTTTACTTCACCGACGAGAGTCGCGGCCGCTGGGAGGACGCGATCATCGCGTATTCGTGGGACAAGGCCATGACGCACGGCGATCCGAACTGGATCGCCCAACTGCCCATGACCAAGGCCGCAGTCCGGGGCATGGACGTGGTTGAGGCCTTTCTGGCCGATTCAGCGCAGGGCGCGATCGCCCTGGATGGCTTCATCGTCGCCGGCGCCTCCAAGCGCGGCTGGACGGCGTGGCTGACCGCGGCCGTAGACGAGCGTGTGACCGCCGTGATGCCCCTGGTGATCGACCTGCTCAACACCCGCGCCTCGTTCCGGCACCATTATGCGGCCTACGGGTTCTTCGCCCCGGCGGTGCAGGACTACGAAGCGATGAGCATCTTCGCACGGCTCAACGACCCTGCGGCCGACTGGCTCCTGGCCATGGTCGATCCGCTCCAGTACGCCGACCGGCTCGACATGCCCAAGTACCTCATCAATTCGGCGTGTGATGAGTTCTTCCTGCCCGACTCGTGGCGGTTTTACTACGACCAGTTACCCGGGCCGAAACGATTGCGATATGTGCCCAATACCGGGCACTCACTGGCAAACAGCGACGCGATGGACTCCGTGATCGCGCTGGGCCTGGCGCAGTTGCGTGGGGCCGCCGTGCCCGATTACGCCTGGGAGGTCCTCGACGTCGACAGATTGCGCGTGACGACCGATCAGACGCCCCAAGAGGTGCGTCTGTGGACCGTCACCAATCCCGTCGCGCGGGACTTCCGCTGGGAGACACTGTTGGACCTCGGCACAGCGTGGCAGGAGGTCCCCTTGTCGGCCGGGCCCGATGGGGCCTATGAGGCCGCTTTGACCGAGCCGGCGTCCGGCTACAGGGCGCATTTCGTCGAGCTGACCTTCGCAGGGCCCTTTGGCCGGCCCTACGCGTTTACCACGGGCGTCTATGTTCGACCTGACGCGTTGCCATTTGTGTGCGATTATGATATGGACGGCATCGTTGATATCGCGGACGTGCGGTGGTTCGCCGAATCCTGGCTGGCGCCGGAGTCGGACTGGGTCGATGTCTGGCCGACCGCCCAGGGTGACGGCCGGGTGGACCTTTATGACCTGCGGGTGCTGTCCGACACCTTTTTGAACACATCGGAACCCAACCCTTAATTGTTGTCGTGCTTTCCGGGGAGATGATCGAATGAACAGAACCTGCTTGCCGTGGTTGTGTGTTGTCGTCCTCCTGATGGGCTCGGCGGCCGGATTGCAGGCCGCGCAGACCGCCCTGGACGAGTACGTCGCCCGGCCCGATTCGACCTATCGTTATGAACTGGTGCGCACCGTGCACAGCGACGACGGCGCCGGGTATGTGCTGAACATGGTCTCGCAGACCTGGCGCAGCCCCGATGAGGTCGATCGCACGGAATGGCAGCACTGGGTCCTGATCGCGGTGCCCCGTGTCGTGCGGCATGATACGGCCCTGCTCATCATCGACGGGGGTCGCAACGGCGGCGATCCGCCGAGCGGGATCGACGGGGGCACGGCCGCTCTGGCCGTCCGCACCGGGTCGGTCGTCGCGCACGTGAAGATCATTCCCAACCAGCCGTTGCGTTTCACCGGCGAGGACCGGGATCGTTACGAGGACGATACGATCGCCTACACCTGGGACAGGTTCCTGCGGACCGGCGATGCGGACTGGCCCCTGCAACTGCCGATGGTCAAGAGCGCCGTCCGTGCCATGGACACGGTGCAGGACTTCGTCCACAAGCTCACCGGCAACGTGAACGTCGAGGGTTTTGTCGTCACCGGCGCCTCGAAACGCGGCTGGACGACCTGGCTGACCGCGGCCGTCGACCGGCGGGTGGTCGCGATCGCGCCCATCGTCATCGACATGCTCAATACGCAGCCCTCGTTCCAGCACCACCGTGCGGTTTACGGGTTCTATGCCCCCGCGGTGCGGCCCTACGAAGAGATGGGCATCTTCGCCCGGATAGAGACGCCCGAGGCCGAGAAGCTCATGGCCATCGTCGATCCGTTCAGCTACCGCGAGCGATTGGCCATGCCCAAGTTCATCCTGGTCTCGGCCGGCGATCAGTTCTTCCTGCCCGATTCCTGGCGGTTTTACTACCGTGATCTGCTCGGCCCGAAGCGGCTTCGCTATGTGCCCAACTGCGGCCATGGGCTCAAAGACACCGACGCCCTCGAGACGCTTCAGATGTTCTATCAGTCCGTGATCGAGGGTTGGCCGCTGCCTGAATACGAGTTTGATTCACCTCGCCCCGGAACGATCCGCGTCACCTGCACACAGCGGCCAAGCCAGGTCCGGCTCTGGCAGGCGACAAATCCGCAGGCCCGCGATTTCCGTGTGGACACCTTTGGCAAGGAATGGGCTTCCACACCCCTGGGGCCCGAATCGGATGGTTCGTACATCGGCCGCGTGGACCGACCGGAGAAGGGTTTCACGGCCTTCTTCGTGGAACTGACCTTCCCCAGTCCAGGTCCGGATCCCTACACGTTCACGACGGGCGTGTACATCATCCCGGATATCGAGCCATTCGCCCGGCCATAGAACACAGGTCCGCTGAGGCATCGAGCACGAACACGGGGCGTCCCCCTGCCGAGGGCGCATGGTGCGTTCGGACAGACGTTGCCTTCTCACGACCCGGAGGGTATACTGATTCTCCGGCTGAGGGGGCAACAATCGTACAAGAACCTGAAAAACGCGCTGAAAGCCTGCGGAGGATAGACTATGAAGGCCATGAATCGTCGCGATTTTATGAAGACGACGACGGCCGCGTCGCTGGCGGCGGCCGCCTCGTTCACCGGGGCCTATGCGGCCGGCTCCGACAAGATTCGGATCGGCACAGTCGGCTGCGGCGGTCGCGGCAACTACGACACAACCAACTGCCTCAACTGTGCCGAGGGTGTCGAGCTGATCGCCATGGGCGACCTGTTCGCCGACCGCGTCGAGGGCACGTACAACAGCCTCAAGCAGAGGATGCCCGACAAGGTCAACGTCCCCGCGGAACGCCGTTTCCACGGCTGGGACGCCTACAAGCAGGTGCTCGCCTGCGACGTGGACCTGGTCATTCACACCGAGACACCGGGCTTCCGTCCGCGCCAGGTGCGCGCGAGCATCGAGGCGGGCAAGCACGTGTTCATGGAGAAGCCCGTCGCGGTCGACCCCGTGGGCGTGCGTCATATCATCGAGACCAGCGAGATGGCCGACCGCAAGGGCCTGACCATCCTGGCCGGCACGCAGATGCGACGCATCCCCCATTTGGTCGAGGGCATACAGAGGCTGCTCGAGGGCGCCATCGGTGACCTCGTGGCCGGTCAATGTGTCCGCCTGGGAGGCGGGATGCTGGGCTGGGGTGCGCAGCAGCGTGAGGCGGGTTGGTCGGACATGGAATGGCAGATCCGACGCTGGCTCTTCTACACCTGGCTCAGCGGCGATTTCATCGTCGAGATGCACGTGCACAACCTGGACCTCATGAACTGGATCCTGGGCGGGCACCCCGTCAGTTGCATGGGCCTGGGGGGCCGACAGGTGCGAACGGACCCGCGGTACGCGGACTCCTACGATCACTTTACCGTGGAGTACGAATACCCGAATGGTGTCCGCGTGGAGTACATGGGCTGCCAGATCGACAAGGTCACCACGCGTAACGATCAGCGGGTTCAGGGCACGAAGGGCTCGGCGTATCTGGATTTCGCCAATTCGATCATCACGTCAGGCGGCGACGAATGGCGATACGAGGGGCCCCGGTACGATCCTTGCGTGCGGGCCCACGCCGACCAGATCGAGGCGATCCGAACGGGTAAGAAGCTCAACGAGGGGCGACGCATCGCCGAGAGCACGCTCACCGCGATCATGGGCCGGATGAGCGCCTACACCGGCCGGGCCCTGAAGTGGGATTGGGCGTTGAAAGGCTCCAAGCTGGACCTGAGCCCGGAGACCTACGAGTTCGGCCCCCGGTCCGAGCCGACCGTGGCCATGCCGGGCAAGACGCCCTTGATCTGACTGGGGGACGGGGGCATGAGAACCTGCGTCCTTGGGGCGCCTGGGTATCAAGGACTGAGCATGCTGGCAGCGGTATTCATTGGATTGCCTGAAGTTGGATTGATCGTTCTGGTCACGGTGCTCATCGTCGTGGGAACGACGCTGCGCATGGCCCGCGGGAAACGAAAGGACAAGGACTGACCGGTCGATCAGTCCTCACCGATGTGGCTCATCTCGACGACGCTGAGCAGCAATGACAGGCCGACTTTGTGGATGGCCTGCACGAAATGCACGTTGTCCATGGGCTTGACGATGTAGTCACTGCACCCCAGGTCCCGGCATTGCTGGATGGCCCGCTCATCGTCGGTCGTCGTCAGCATCACCACCGGGATCCCGCGCAGTTCGGGGTCGGCCTTGACCTGACGGAGGACCTCGATGCCGTCGACTTTGGGCATCCGAATATCGAGCAGCAGCAGATAATTCTTGTCCGGCTCGCGGACCGGCCCATCGCCCCGGCCAAACAGGAAGTCCAGGGCCTCCTGACCGTCCGCAAACCGGACGAGCTTGCTCCTGAAGCCCATGCGGAAAAGATTCTTCCGGATCAGGGTGAAGTGCCCGTCGTCGTCCTCCGCCACCAGGATGCTGAATTCCTTGCGCACCGACCAACCCCTGGCTGAAACCTCGCCTCTAATTCTACTCTACGTGTCTTGATTGCCCTGCGTCAAGAAAAAAAGAAACGCCTCCGGGTAAATACCGATAGGCCCCCCGTCCGCCGGAGAGGGCGTCGATAAGCGTTGGCCGCCCGGAAAGCTCCCAGGAAGGCCTAAATGCAGGTGGCCTGCGGATATGGCGAAAAAATGAAAGATTTTTTGTTTTTTTGCTTGGCGCCATCTGGACATCCTGCTATAGTACCATTCTCCAACCTCCTTGGAGACCCCAAAGTTATCGCGCGTGTATACGTGGTTTTGCCCAAAACCTCGCTATCACGCGCGGTAATTTTTTTAATCCCATCGGTATTTTCCCCTACCTGCAATTCTTATTGCAATTTCTCCGTAAGATTCTACGATGATCCTGCGGCTGGTTTGCCCCAATACTGCGAAAAAAACGCATGGAGGCCACGATGAGCGGCATTGTGCCAACCCGGGAGCAGGCCTGGCGGCTGCTCACTCAGTACACCCAAACGGACGCCCTGCTCAAACACGCCCTGGCCGTCGAGGCCGTCATGCGGCACTTTGCCCAGAAGCGGGGCCACGATCCCGAAAAATGGGGGATCATCGGGCTGGTCCACGACCTCGACTACGAGCAATTCTCACAGGAACACTGTTACAAAACCGCCGAGATTCTTCGCGAAAACCGCTGGCCCGAGGACACCATTCACGCGGTGCTTTCGCACGGCTGGGGGATTTGTACCGATGTCGCCCCGGAGCATGAGATGGAAAAAGTCCTCTTTGCCGTGGACGAGCTGACCGGCCTGGTGGTCACGACGGCTCTGGTGCGGCCTTCGCGGAGTCTGGCCGACCTGACGGCCAAGAGCGTGCGCAAGAAGTGGAAGGACAAGGCCTTTGCCGCCAAGATCGACCGCGGTATCATCACGCGCGGGGCCGAGATGCTCGGCATGGAGCTTTCCGACCTGATTACCGAGACGATCGCCGGGATGCGGCCCATCGCCGCGGAACTCGGTCTGGAGGGTTCTGGTTAGCACAAGGATGAAAGGGCACACAGATGGAACGTCCAGCCTTCTTGCACGCCACGAGACGCATGTACGGTGGAGTCGCATCAACCCGCACCCTTTGGATTGTCGCCCTGGTGACCGCGGGGTGCGCGATCGGGGGCATGATCTGGCTTTTTTACGGTGGGGGCAGTCCGGGCGGCCAAGCCGGGCCGGATAGCCCGGAGACGGGACAGGCGTCCCGGCTCGCCGCTGTCTCGACGGCTGAACCGGACGACATCCCGTCGGATTTCGTCGGCGAGACGACGTCGATACTGGCGGACGCAGAGACCCCCGCTGATTTCAACGAGGAAACACCAGAGACGGCGCCACTATCCGACGAGTCGTCTGCCGACCCCACGATCGCGGCGGGACCGCCTGAGCCGGAACGCAAGGAGGTCTCCAGAGTCGAAGAGCCCCCTGCCACACCCGTCGCGATGAAGCCGGCCCCGGAGGCTGCACCCGTATTGCCCGATGTCGAGCCGGCCGCGGCGGCGGCGATTTCTATCCCTGCCGACGTGAAACCGGACGCCCCGGTCCAGCCGGAGGCTCCGGCCACTGCGCTCCAGCCCGAATCGGTGGCGCCCCCGGAAACCATGCCAGCACCCAGCGAGATCCAACCCGAACCGACCGCAACCGCCGAGCCCATGCCCGAAGCCTCCGCCAGCGTCGCGTCCGAACCTACGCTGACCCTTGCGCCAGCGGGGGTTGAAGCCGCCCCGGGCACGGAGACAGAGGACATGCCCGGCGATCCGGCGCCCCCAACGACACCTCCGTGCCTGAGCCGCCCCTGATCGAACCGGGTATCACCGCTGCCGAGCCCGTGGCCGAGGCCACGGCGCCGGTGATGCCGGAACGAACCCGTGGTCCGTTTACCGAGGTGCTCACGGCCGATGCGCCGGCGGGCTCGGCCGCTTGGCCATCCTGGCTGCAAGTGGGTGGCGACTTCCGCTTTCGGCAGACCTACAGTGAGGCCGACCGATTGGATCGCAAGGCCCGCGGGCATGACCAGGTTTTTCAGCGGTTCCGCCTGCGGACATGGGCACGAATCGTCGCCGCGGACGATGTCGACTTCAACGTTGGCGTGGCCATGGAGCCCCGCTACTACTTCCGGCCCGACCGCGATGAGCAGTATATCAACGACGAGGTGCTGATCGACCGGTTGAACATCACGTGGCGCAACGTCGCGGACCTGCCCTTGACGGCGGTCCTCGGCCGCCAGGATATCGAGCTGGGCAGCGGCTGGCTGATCCAGCGCGGCACGCCGTTGGACGGCAGCCGGACCTACTTCTTTGACGCGGCCCGGCTCACCTGGCGGATCGACGAGCGGACCACCGCCGATCTGATCTACATCGAGAACCACGCCAACAGCAGCGCGTGGCTGCACCCCATCAACGACGCCGACCTGGACTTCGAGGAACAGGACGCCCGCGGCGCGATGGCGTATCTTTCCCGCGCCGACGGCCCCGCCGCACGGACGGCTACTTCATCTACAAGCACGACCACAATCCGAATCGCGCCTCCGGCGGCGAGGGCGACATCTATACGCTGGGCGCGATGTTTGCCGACCGCCTGAGCGAGGACTGGGAGATCAAGCTGGAGGTCGCCCCGCAGTTTGGCCATCGAAACGGCAAGAGCCTGACCAGCTTCGCCACGAACAACACACTCACGCTCCACCTGCACGACGCCGTGGAGGGGCGTCTGCGGCTGGGCTATGAATACCTGTCCGGCGATGAAGACCCCGACCGCCATTTCGACAAGCTGTGGGGCCGGACGCCGCAGTTCAGCAAGCTCTACAACGGCCCGATCGATTCGATTGACGGCCGCACCCGCGACAGTTCCAACCTGCATCGATTGAGCCTGGGCTACGTGTGCCGGCCCCGCGAGAATGTGCAGTGGGACACCGACTACCACCTGCTGTTCGCCGACGAGCACGCCACCGCATCCGGTGCGACGGGCCTGAGCGAGCACGGCATGTTCCGCGGCCAGTTGTTGACCACCCAGCTTGAGATCCAGAGCGACAAGCACCTGCGTCATCGCCTGCGGGCCGAGTTGTTCGCCCCCGGCAACTACTACAACGACGACCGGAACGACGTGGCCGTGTTCCTGCGGTACGAACTGCTGTTCACCTGGTAGTCCAGGGCCCTGCGGACACAAGACGGGCGGCGCCTCACGCGGAGACGTCGCCCGTTTAGTGTTTTGCGAGACCCGCCGGTGATCCCCGGCGACCCGCCTACTTGCCCGCGTTAGTCGCGGTACGCTCGGCCAGCTCCTTGAACGCCTCGACCTGGATCTCCTTGCCAAAGTGGGCCTCGGCGTCCATGGCGTAGACCCTCAGGGCATTGCTGTCGATCTCGTGAATGCGGTTCGTGCGGACCAGCTCATTGAAGCTGAGCTTGCGCATCACGATATCCTGCTCGTTGTTCGCGTCGACGTTCTCGACGACGCCCAGCAGAAAATCCAGGTCCAACAACTCCAGGCCGCTTTGGAGATCGCGACCGGCGCGCCGAGCCACCGGAGCGGTCTTGTCGCCGGCGCCCGCACCCTCGGTACGGACCGGGGTTGCCGTCGCCGTGTTCGAGTACCGTCCCCGTCCCGTTGTCTGCACCTTGCTCACGCTACCTGTCTCCATGTTCGTCACCTCACTATCCATAACATTGACCGCATCGTGGTTTTCGTAAGGCTCAGAAGTCGCCCCGGCCTCCGGCCGGGCACCTCCGCCCACAGACTCAATTCGAATCGCCCCCACACGGCGCCGGTTCGGCGGTGTCCCCCGCGATAGAGGCGACGACGGCAGACCCGACCCCTTCGTGACGCGCCCAGCACCGGCGTTCGTTCGTTGCCAGGGACGAGCCGCTCCTCTGCCCTTGAACCGGGCTCCGAGCCTCCGCCAAGGCCCCTTGTTCCAGCCGAATCCTTTCATCCGCGATCCTCGACCCGGGGCCACGCCCGATACACCTCGGAGTCGCGCCGGGGCGATCTCCTCCACATACAGCCGCCTTTATCGGCACAGCCCTTGCGCTGTCTTGAACCATAATAGCCGCTGGTCAAGCCCCTGCAAGCGCATTCTAAGACAATTCGTCCGATAATAATTTTCGTCGGCCGGGATGATCATTTTCGATGTCTGGACGCGCACATCGGGCCGCTTTTTGCATTTTTTTGGCAAACCCTGTCTCCACCGGCCAAGAAAAAACAGCCGCTCCATCGCCTCCGACGGTACACAACCTCGCCCGGAAGCCACGAAGTCAGGTAATCGGCTCTGACACCCCCTCCATTGGACATGCGCCCGCATCCGACACGTTACCGCGAGCCACCAGCGGCTACCGTCGGCATGGGTAGTTGAAGGACATCATTTCCTGATCTGGATTGCCCGGCTGGTTGCGGGGTTCCGATTCGCGGTTCTTTGCGAAACGGATCGTTCGTGGGTCGCGCCACGTCCACTTCTCCGCGTGCCCGTCGAGGTAGCCCAGCGTGCTGCGATCATTGTGGAAATACGCCAGCGGATCCCACCATGCTGTCCACGTGTTGCTATCCCAGAAACTCCACAGGTCTGCATTGTAACCGCGGTCGGGCGGATACAGCCGGCTGTCAACGCCGGGGGCATGCGTGTACGCCTCCTCGACATACATGTATTTGGAGCTGGGCGTCACCACCTCGTTGTACTTGTATAGCATGGTGACCGTCACATTGCCTCCCGGCGCTCCCGTCAGCGTCCGTCTGCCGTTTGTCCAACCGGCACCGTTTTGTCCACGGGGCACACCGTGCGCCCCATCGGGCATCGAATAGCTTCGATAGGCACCCTTTGCACCCCCTCCGTATACCAAGTCCTTGACGTATCGCTTGTCGCCGGGGCAATGATACAGTTTCACGTTCTCGGTATAAGGATACAACGCCCCTTTCATGATGCCGTTCTTCTTCTCCTCAACCGTGCTGTTGTGGAGCGTGAAGTTGCCATGCTCGTCCTGCGGCGGTTTGACCCAACGATACCGGCCCCACACCAGATCATCGTCGCCGATCGGAAAGCAGCCGGCCATCACGAGCCACGCGTCGTTTTCCGACTGGTATATGTTGTGGGCTTTTGTCAACCCACTCAGATTCGCCAGGCAGACGGCCCCGGTCGCCTGCTCCTTGGCGATCTGCAACGCGGGGATAAGCACCGCCAGGAGCATGCCGATGATCGCGATGACCACCAGCAATTCGATCAACGTAAAACCACGACTTCTCATGCCTGTCACCTCCACTGCTGCGGTCTGTTCACACGCGCGGGTCTCGGTTCTACACGTCACGGAACTGCCGTAAACCTCGGTGTGGTTTTCGCCGCGGCCTGCCTGGCGGTAGTCGCGTCCGGCTATCCCGCCACGTTCCCATGTCACACTTCCGACACCATGATATGCAATAGCCGTCGCTTGAGCAAGCCCAAAACTGCACGCGAACAAAAAACTGCTCCGAAAACGAATGCTAAATCATCGTTTTGCGACACTTGGAGTTTCTCCCCACGGACCCCAGCCAAGCCAAGGTCCCCGAACAACCGGCTCCCCGTCCGGGCGTAGCCGCACGCCCTTTACCCAAAGCCCGGCTCCGCCGCGCAGCCGGTGGCTTGATCCGCCGCGCCACAGCTTGCATCGCGGTGTCGGCCTGTTAGAATGCCTCGTTTATTGCCGGTAACCCGAACCACGGTGTCCGTCGCCGCCATGTACGATACCCCGGACAATCGAATACCCTTGACGCGGATTCAGCGCCTGATCGGTCGGCTGATGCTGGAATCCAAGCAGCGGTGCCCCGCCTGCTATCTGCAGGTCGAGGCCGACCTGACCGAGCTGACCGCGTTGCGTAAGCCCCTATCTAAGGAGCGCGGGGTGCGCATCACCACCAATGACTTTTTCTTTTGCGCCATGGCGCGGGCGATTCCGGAGTTTCCGCTGATGGCCGCGCGACTGGATGATGCGGGCCACGCGATCGAGATCAGCGACCAGGTCGGGATCGGCTTTGCGGTCGCCGCGCCCCAGGGGTTGGTCGTGCCCGTCATCCAGGATGCCGCCGGCAAGGACCTGGTGCAGTTGGCCCGCGAGAGCGAGATGCTGCTCAAGAAGGCCCGCTCCAATCGCCTGTTGCCGGATGACCTGTGCGGTGAGAACGTGGTGCTCAGCGGCTTGGGTATGTACGGGGTGCGTTCGTTCTATGCGATTGCGCCGCCGTGCGCATCGGCCATTCTTTCGCTGGGCAATCTCCACGAGATGGTGCACGCGGACGGCGAGGGCTTTCTGGTGCGCAAGAAGATGTGGGTGGGTCTGGCGGCAAACCGGCGCCTCGTGCATGAAGTCTATGCAGCACGCTTTCTTCGCCGCCTCGTTGATCTGCTCGAGAATCCCGTTCAGTTGACGCGTTCCTGAACCGCCGCGCGCCTCCGGGTGATGACGGTTCGCTGCGCAGCGCAGAAAAAATTCATCGCTCGGCGAATTCCCTGTTGACAAGACGCGCATCGCGGTGTATAGACAGCAACACGGTAATGAAAGCGACGTCACGTCGCTTCGCACAAGGTTGCTTCCGATCATCCACGAAGCAACCTTCTTTTTTTCGACCGTGCTTTGCCACTCGACACACAGAACGATGGGCTTGTGCGCTCCATCGCGGGACGCGACAGGGAACGTCATCACGGAATGGGATTCCGGACGATGGTGCCCGGGCGAGCGATTGCTTCCGCAATCATCAAGCGGACTTATCCAGGGCCGGTCGGTAATGCCAGCGGTTCCATGATTTCCACCGGCCGCGGCGCGATCAGGGCGGCGATATCGGGCAGATCGTAGTACTCCAGCACAAACGGCACGAGGTATGAGAGGCCGTTGCGTGCCAGCGGATGGGCGACCAAGTCAACCCACGAACGGATCGAGTCGCGGACGGTAACGCGGGCGATCCGGTCATCCAGGAGCGCAGCGTGCAGAACGACGGGCCCGCAGCGCTCGACGCCGACGACGGTGATGTCGGCCGCATCCACGTCGGATCGCAGGGCCAGAACATTCAGAGCGGCGACGACATCGGCCACCCGACGGCCGATGAGCGGACGGGCCAGATGCAGGCTGATCATGGCGTTTCGCCACTCATCGTGCATGTTGCCGGCGTAGCGGTTCTTGGCCGGGTCGTCGGCCGTCTCGCCGGTGCCGCACGCATCGATCGCCAGCACGATGCGTCCCCGTCGAAGCTCCTGCTCGATCGGCCCGTGCGGTTCGGCGGCCCGCTGTTTGCCCCGTCCATCCACGTACAACGTGGCGCCGCAGGGTCTGGAGGCACCACGTGGAACGAACAAGAGCGCGGGAACGGCGATGCCACTGGATGACTCGATCAGCCATTTCTCGATGCGGCAGTCAGGGCGATCCGTGACATCGACAGCCCATGCCCGCACATCGGCCGGCGGCCGGTAGCCGATCAGATCGCGGATCTTCCGGACAACGCGCCGTCGCGGCTGTTGGAGGAACTGCCGCCGCTGCTCGGCCAGGGCGTGGGCGCGGCGCACGTTCAGATCGGCGACGGTCACCTCATCGGTCCAATGCTCGCGCACCTGGCCGGCGGTCGTAACGAACAACGCCTGTGGCTCCTGCAACGTTGGCTCGGGCTCGACGATCTCGGCCGGGTCATCGTAGAACCAACGCCGCATCCATTGACAGGCGGCCTGGCGACGCGGCGTGCTGAAGCCGTGGGTGTCATCGTAGGAGAACAACGCGACGTTCTGCGGTTGGCCCAAAACTGTGTAGACCCGCCGGGCCTCGGCATAGGCCTGCTTGACGCCTTCGAAATCGAAGAAGTCCTGCTCGGCGGCCAGGATGATCGTCGGCTTCGGCGCCCGCAGGGTGATATAGTCGGCGTGCTCGATGCCGCGGGCGACCTCGGCGTACAGGTTCTGGCAGCCATCCTGCGGGCCGATGGTCGCGAACAGCCTCTCGCGGGTCATGATGTAGCATGAGGGGGCCGCGACCGCCACCCGGTCATCCAGGGCCATGAGGAAGGTCGTCTGCGTGCCGCCGCCGCTGTTGCCGGTGACGCCGATGCGGTCGGCGTCCACCTCCGGGCGGCCCTGCAAGTAGTCGATCGCCCGCATGTTGTCCCATGCCTCGTAGCCGACCACGCTGCATCCGACGAGCTTGGCGCCGACGTCGAGCAGGGTGTGGGGCATCGTGCCACCCGTGCTGCGATCCAGAATCTGGGCCCGCTCGCCCTGGCAGATGGGATCGACGATGAGCGCGACGAAACCGCGTCGTGCGAGCAGGATGCAGATGCTCTGATAGGCCGCAGCGGCCTTGCCTTCGGCGGAGTGGCCGCAGGGTACGAGAATGCCTGGAAATGGGCCAGAGCCGTTCTTGGGCAGGTACAGATTCGCGGTGACGTGGTGGTTGGGGCGGCTCTCGAAGGCCACCTTCTCAACGTGGTAGTCACCGGCGTCTATCGTGCCCGTTATGATTGGGTTCAAAGGCGTGCGCTCGGGCAGCGCCCCGACAAGCTCACGATACGTCCGGCGCAACCGCTGCTGGCGGGCCCTGAGGGCCTCGACCTCGGCGAGGTCGCGCTCGAGGGCTTCGCGGCGGCGGTCGAACAGCCGCCCGGCCTCGCCCAGCAGATAATCATGCAGCAGCGTCGAGCCGTCGGCCTTCAGCACCCCCAGGTCCATCGGCTCGGCGGCCACCGGCTCGGTCTGTCCGAGACACGCCCGCCCCGCCAACAGAAATACACACAGACACAGCGCGTAGCCCATCGTCACACCCTCCCTCAAGGTGGATCGCTCAGGCGAACAGCATCTCGCCGCCGCGTCCCTGGGCGATCAGCGAGTTGTACGATTCAAGCCGCTTCTGCACGGCCGGGTCGGTCAGATCGATGGTCCGCTTCTCCTCGGCCGCCAGATAGCCGGCCTGGACCAGCCGCGTGATCTCCAGACCATACCGCCAATTGAGCAGGGCATCGCGTCCCTCGCGGAACGCCGCCACGGCCTCGGCCAGTTCGTCCGCGTAGCCGTACAGGTCCGCCTCGTTGGGTTGAACGGCCAACAGGCCGCGGGAGGCGGTGGACTTCTCCAGGGCGGCCTCGGCGTCGGCAACCGCCTCGGCGGCGGCGTCGCCGATGAACACCTCCATCGGGCTGCGAAGCGTGTTGACCTCGAACGCGTAGCCGGGCCCCAGGCCGTCCATCATCAGGCGAAGGCCCTGCTTGTCGAACATCCAGGAGTTGGTGAATTGGGCGCGGACGATCTGGCCGGTTTCGGGGTTGCGGAAGCTGACCGTGCCCGTGCAGAAATCCTCGGCCGGCGTCTTGCCGTAGTCGACGCCCGTGCGCTCCAGGAGCTGCTGTCGATAGCTGGGTTGGCCCCACTTGAGCAGGGCGCAATCCGCCGTGATCGAAACCGGTTCGAGAAAGCGGACATCCTTGCCGACCGGCGTCAGAACGAACCAACTGGCCGCAATGCTGTGGCAGCCCATGTCGCTGAGCACCCCGCCGCCCTGCCGCGTGGGGTCCCAGAACCACGGCTCATGCGGCCCGCCGTGCTCCTCGGCACTGCGGGCCAGGGCGATCGGCCCCATGGCCCGCTGCTGCGGGGCCAGTTGATCGAGCGCCTTTCGGATGGTCTTCATATGGATTTGATTCTCGAAGTAGGCGGTCGGCACGTTCATCTGCTCGGCCAGGGCCACCAGCCGCGTGCCCTCGGCGACGGTGCGGCCGAGGGGTTTTTCGCAGATCAGGCCCTTGAGCTCGGCGCCGGCCTGGACCGCGTCGGCAATCTGCTCGACGATCTCAATCCTCGCGAAGTTCGGAGCGAGCACAGCTACCACGTCGCTGTTCATGCACAACTCGGCGATGTTGCTGTAGATGGTGCACTCGCCCAAGCCATGGCGATGGGCATAGTCCCGCAGGTCTTCGGTGCCCTTGAGGGCGAAAACGCCGCTCAGATCGGCGCCGCGGACGCTGCACAGGGCACGGGCGTGAAAGTGGGCGACGAATCCGGCTCCGATGAATCCCAGCTTCAGGTTTTGCATTTGCAGGTCCTCCGAACGGTGTTTCAGGGAGGCCGGGACGCACGGTCCCCGGCCGTGACGCCCAAGAGCCTAGCGGCCCGGTTGCGGCGGAGCAAGGGCTTTTTGGCAAGAGGCCGCGGGGCAACCGGGCGGATGGGGGTTTACACGAATTTTACCTTTTTTCTGTCAACCGGGGCGGTAGGATGCATGTCTGGAATCACGTCGGAGCCGCATCGTTATGGAGAGAAGCGACAGAGGGTTGCTTGAGGCACATCGCGGCGGAGACCCGCAGGCCTTTGCCGAGCTGGTCCGCCGTCACGGTCCTTCTGTCTTGGGGTACCTGCGTAAGATGACGGGAAACGCGGACACGGCGGATGACCTGTTCCAGGAGACGTTCCGACGGGTCCATGAGAAGGCGCACGCGTTGAAATCGGACCGCTTCAAACCCTGGCTCTTCACCATCGCCACCCGGCTGGCACTGGATGGGTTCCGGCGGAACCGGCGGGTGACGTTCCTGTCGCTGGACCGGACCGAGGGGCCGGATGGGGATGGGCAGACGGGGGCGGATTGTCTGGCCGACGAGGCGGCCTGCGAGCCGGTCGAGGTGATGGCCAAGGATGAGCGGCGTCGGCAGGTCCGTCAGGCCATCGGCGGCCTGCCCCCGCGACAGCGGGTGACGCTGGTGCTGGCCTACTACCAACGGCTCAGCTATCCGGAGATCGCCGAGGTGCTGGGCTGTTCGACGGGGGCGGTTAAGACGCAGATGTTCCGGGCGCTCAAGTCGCTGGCGCAGCGGCTGCCCGAAGGCGTCGGAGAAACGACATGAACGGACACGCGAGCGAAGATGCATTGATCCGCGTCCTGTTCGACCTGGCGTCGGACGAGGAGCGGGCGGCCGTGCAGGCGCACCTGGAAACGTGCGCGGCCTGCCGGGTCCTCCGGGATCGGCTCGCGGCGCGATTCCGCAGCCTGGATGAGCTCGATGAGCCGGTCCAGGTTTCCGAGGCGCTGATCGCCCAGGCGGCCGCGCCGGGACTCAGACCGCACCAGGGACGGTCCCGGCGATGGTGGGTGGCCTGGCCGACGTGGGCTGGGGCCGTTGCGGCGGTGCTGGTGTTGGGGGTCCTTGTGACCCAGAGCTATCGAAACCACAGAGATCGGGACGGCATCGTCTTATGGGACCGGGCTCCGGCCGAACTGGCCGAGAAACTGTCCACGGTTGCGGGCCAAGACTCAATAATGGATTCTGCGGCGCTGGCGAAAGCAGACGCCGCGATAGAGGAGGTTCCGCCGTTTGCGCCGGCCAGCGCGATCGAATTGAACGTCCTGCCACGGCGGGACACGCTGCAACTGACGATTTACAATGCCGCCGACCTGACGCTGGTGCGGGAGACGCGGGAGTTGACGTTCAAGCGGGGCTGGAACTGGCTGCAGTTGATGTGGGCCAATACACTGATCGACCCGACGTCGCTGTCGCTGGAGCCGCTGGAGCACGCCGACAAGATTGAAGTGCAGCAACTGGTCTATCCGCCGCGGCTCAAGGACCTGGGGCGGTGGCTCATCCGGTCGGAGGTGTCCGGGCAGGTGCCGGTGCGGATCACGTACATGACCAGCGGCCTGTCCTGGCGGGCGTTCTACATGGGCACGCTGACGCCGGATGAGAAGCAGATGCACCTGGCCGGATACGTGCGGGTGGACAACCAATCCGGAGAGGACTACGAGAACGCTCAGGTACGCCTGGTGGTCGGGCGCGTGCACCTGCTGGACCAGATCGCCGATCTGGCTCGACGGCCACAACCCTACGGCAGCCCCATTCCCGATGAATTGCACGGTCTGCGAAGGGCCGGCGACTGGGCCCTCTGGTTCGATAACGGGGACCAGACCCAGGACAAGCTGCTTCTCGGCATGGAGTTCCGGAACGGCCATGGCATGATGGGAGGCATGGGCGGAATGGGTGGTTTTGGCGGCGGTCTGCCGGTCCCCAAGGAGATCGCCAAGGAGGGGCTCAGCGAGTACTTCCTGTACACCATCGAGGGCACGGAGACGATCCCGACCGGCTGGTCCAAGCGGCTGCCGTCGTTCGACGTCGACGGGATCGCGGTCGAGAGCCTGTACAAGTACGATGAACGCCGCTGGGGTCCTAATGCCGTGCGTTACGTGTCGTTCGCAAACGATGACGAGCACGAACTCGGCGAGACCCCGATCCCCGACGGCACGGTTCGGGTCTACCGTGAGAATGTGGACGGACACCTATCCTACATCGGCGGCACGACCATCAAGTACATCCCCGTGGATGAAGACATCGAGCTGAACCTGGGGCCCGACAGTCAGGTCAAGGTCGAGCCCGTGCTCATGGAGACCCGCACGGACAATTACCGGTTCGACACCCGAGGCAACATCTCCGGCTGGGACGAGGTGCAGACGTGGAAGGTGACCATCACCAACACCCGCGAGCTGCCGGTGCGCATGGAGATCTTCCGGCACTTCGGCACGCCCTACTGGACGATCGTGAACCGGGGGGACTTCGGCGACTACGCGCCCGACGACGCCATGACGGGCAAATACGTACTCCAGGTCGAGCCGCGATCCAAACGCGAATTTGAGTACGTCCTGACGACGTACTACGGCAAACGGCAGGAAGAATACAGCAGACGCTAGAGAACGATCCTCACGGTCGCAAAGCAGGAAAGGAGACGATCATGAACGGCAAGAAACTACTGGTGGTGCTTCTGGCGGTAACGTTGACGGCCCCGGCGATGGCCCGGATCAAACTGGTGGCCCTGCCCGAACGGGCGGCGACGGTCATCCGGCTGGACAACCCGAACGCGACGCTCATCGAGGAGGAGCGTGTGCTGACGTTGCAGAAGGGACTTAACAAAGTGGACTTCTCGTGGAAGGCGGTGGGTATCGACGCCGACAGCATCCGGCTGACGGTGCTGGACCACCCCGAGCAGGTGACGCTGCTGAACATAAGCTATCCGCCGAACGAGGCGGCGCTGGTCTGGGAGATCGCCAGCCAGGGCGACTACGCCGAGACGGTCCGCATCAGCTACCTGCTGAGCAACATTGACCGGCTGGTGACGTATAAGGCGATCGCCGACAAGGAGGAGACGCAGGTGCAGCTCAAGAGCTACGTGGTGCTGCGGAACTTCAGCGGCGAGGATTTTGACCAGGCCCGCGTGCTGCTGGACTACGGGCAGGCCTTCGAGCAGGGCATCGCGCACGAGGAGACCAAGCAGGTGCTCTTCTTCGAGGCGGACAAGGTGCCGGTCACGAAGGTCTGGACGTGGGACGTGCGGCGGGTGCCGCGGGAGCACTGGGACCCCAGCAAGGTGGAGGGGCAGAACGTGGGCATCCCCGTGCAGTACCGGATCGTGAACAACACGGACAGCGCGCTGGGCAAGGTGGCCCTGTGGGGCGGCAAGGCCCGGCTGTTCCAGGATGATGGACACGGCAGCACGATCTTCCTGGGCGAGGACAACACCGGCCTAGTGCCCGTGGGTGAGAAGATGGAGCTGTACATCGGCGACAGCCGCGACATCGTCGTCACGCAGAAGCTGATGCGCGATCAGCAGATCAACATCCGGCGCAACGACGATCGGCGGATTGTGCTCTACGACACCGACGAGATCATCACGACAAAGGTCGAGAACTTCAAGGACACACCCGCCGTGCTGACCTTGATCCAGCACATCCCGGGGCAATGGGACATGGAGACGTGCAACCTGAAGTATGAGCGCAAGGATGCGTACACGCTGGAGTTCGAGATCGAGCTTCCGGCCCGCTCGGCCGACGGCCCAGCGGTGCAGGAATTGGAGATGCACTACCACCGGCGCAACGTGCGGCCCTGAGCCCTGGCGCGCGGAGCACACTATTCGAAAGGAGCGGTACCATGCGACGACTCATTCTACTACCAATCATAGCCGGTCTCATCCTGGCCGCCGGCGCCCACGCCAAGGTGGACCTGACGACGTTGCCGGATCGCGAATCGGTTCAACTGACGATCTACAATTCGGCGGATTTGACGCTGGTGCGTGAGGCCCGGCCGCTGACGCTCAAACAAGGCCCCAACAAGCTGCAATTCTCCTGGGAGAACACGCTGATCGACCCGACCAGCCTGGAGATGCTGCCCCAGGCCCACGCGGATACGATCGATATCGCGGCCCTGGTCTATCCGCCGCGGGTCCGCAACCTGGGCCTCTGGACGATCCAGAGCGCTCGCGCGGGCAACGTGCCCGTGGAAATCTCCTACTTCACCAGTGGCCTGACGTGGCGGGCCTTCTACATGGGAACGCTGACCTCGGATGAGAAGACCATGCGTCTGCAGGGGTACGTCCGCGTCACGAACAACAGCGGCGAGGACTATGAAAACGCCCAGGTGCGGCTCATCGTGGGCAAGGTCCATATCCTGGACCAGATCGCCGAGTTGGCCCGGCGGCAGTACCCGTACGGCAGTCCCGCCGAGGCGCCCCCGCCGGCCGCCGCGCCGGCTCAAGATGGGATGGTGGTGCGAAAGCTCTACGAGCAGGCGCGGGGAACGCCACTACTTGCGGGCGCGGCTGTACGCTCCAAGGAAGTCATCAAGGAGGGCCTCAGCGAGTACTTCCTGTACACGATTGAGGGCACCGAGACGATCCCCACGGGCTGGTCCAAGCGCCTGCCAAGCTTCGACGTGACCGACATCCCCGTGGTGAACCTCTATAAGCACGATGAGCAGCGCTTCGGGCGGGCCGTCGTGCGGTATCTGTCGTTCAAGAACGACCAGGCCCACAAGCTGGGCCAGACGCCGATCCCCGGCGGTGTCCTCAAGGTCTATCGGGACCTCGACCCGCAGCACCATCTGGCCTACGTGGGCCAGTCCGGCTTCAAGTATATCCCGGTCGATGAGGACGTGGAGCTGAATCTGGGCGGCGTGTCGGACGTGATCGTCGAGCCCAAGCTCATGGACGAGGCGACCGAGAATCACCGGTTTGACTCGAAGGGTAATATTTCCGGGTGGGACGAGGTCCGCACCTGGCGGATCGAGCTGCGCAACACGCGGGACCTGGCGATCAAGGTGGAAATCTACCGGCACTTCCCCACGCCCTACTGGACGCTGGACAATCGCGGCCTTCAGGGGACCTACGAAAAGGAGGACCTGGACTCGGTGAAGTATACCTATACCCTGGAGCCCCGCTCCAAAACGCAGTTTGAATACGTGCTTCGCACGTACCACGGCGTCCGCCAGCAGGATGCCCGGTTGCGTTGATGCGACACACTGCGATACCGGCTGTCCGTCCGGGAGCGACATTGGGCCCCGGGCGGGCGGCCGGTTTTCCTTGGGCCGGCGGCGTTAAGTCCCCGGCCGGGCACGCCGAAATACCCGGTGCGATGCTCCTGCCGTGCGCGGGGTCCGATAAACCTGGGTATAGACGACCGAGGGCAGACAATGGCGCCGAGTCCAACCCTGCAGACCACACGGGCCGCTGTGGACGTCCTGTTCGTGACCAATCAGGGCGTGATTCCACAGGCGGTCACCCGATTCCTCGCAGAACGGGGATACGCCTGGGACCGGCTTGGCACCGACACGTTCGTCGAGGGCGTTGCGGCGTTTGAGGCCGTCGGCACGGTGGTTGTGGACACGACGGAGATGGCCCTGGAGACGGCCGGACCGATCCTGCAGATGCTCAAACGGCTCGAGCAGGACCACGTCGCGGCGATCCTGCTGAACGACGCCGTGGGCTTCCCCTTCTCGCAGTACAAGCTGGCCACGCTGCTGCAATCGGCGTCGCTGGAGGAAATCGCCGGCCGAATCGAGACGAATATCGCCTATCGCAACAGCCTTCGGGGTCAAAGGTCCGCCACGCGGTCCGGACCGACGGGACTCGGCACGGATACGCTCGAACAATTGAAGATGGCCGGTGAGGTGCAGCGCAGCTTCCTGCCGCATCGGCTGCCCGACAGCGACCGGCTGCGGTGGGCGGTGTTGTTTCGCCCGGCCGAGTGGGTCAGCGGCGACATCTATGACGTCCAGCGGCTGGATGAACAGCATATCGGGTTCTATATCGCCGACGCCGTGGGGCATTCGATGCCGGCGGCGCTGCTGACGATGTTCCTCAAGCACGCCATCATCCTGCGTGAGACACGGGACAACGACTATCGCCTCTTCCCGCCGGTGGAGGTGCTTCGCCAGGCCAACGACCGCATGGCCGCCCAGGAGTTGGCCGGCTGCCTGTTCGCCACCTGCTGCTACGGCCTGCTGAACTTTCGCACGCTCCAACTGACGTTTGCCCGGGCCGGCCACCCCTACCCCATCCTGATCCGTCCCGGTCAGGAACCGCAACAACTGGAGTGCCGCGGCGGGCTGCTCGGTGTATTCCCCCAGGCGGATTTCCAGCAGCGGAGCGTGCAACTGGCTTCGGGGGACAAGGTGCTGCTGACCTCCGATGGGTGCGAGCCGCTGGTGGGTTCGTGCGACGCGGAGGGACGGTTTCGGTTCACCGAGGCCTTCTGCTCGCTGACGGACCTGGGGATCGAGGAGTTCATGGAGCGGTTTGACCACATGGCCGAAACCCACACGGGCCCCGCCCACGAGCGGGATGACATGAGCGCCGTCGGGCTGGAAGTCTTGTAGGCCATGGCGCCGCCGGCCATCCGGCTGATTTCAGGCGGCATTTGACAGAAGGCCCGCCGTCCGTATAATGGAGCATGGATCGGAGGGGTTGGAGTGGCGCCATGCGGCTTATAGTGCGGCAATCTGATGGTGACGTCCGGGAGCTGGCCTTCGACAAGGGGCCCATCTACATCGGTCGCCAGATGGGCAGCACGCTTGCGATCCCGGACTTGCAGGTCTCCCGCCAGCACGCCGTGTTATTCACCAACCAGGATGGGCAATGGATCCTGGAGGACCTCGATTCCACCAACAAGACCTACCTGAACGACACCGCAATTCATAAGAGCCGCGTCAAGGACGACGACACGATCCGTATCGCGGGCACGACGATTGAAGTGCATCTGGAGCCGGTGGCCGCCGAGGCCGAATCCCCGATTGAGACGACCGAGCCGCCCGCGGCCGAACCAGCCCCGTCCGGCGAGCCGGCGGCGGAGGACCGGCCCGTTGAGCCTCTCGTCGCCGAAACGCCCGCGGAGGAGGCCGCCGAACCGGTTATCGAGGCGGCCGAAGAGCCGGCCGTGCACATGCAGGACACGATGGTGGCCGTGCATCACGATATCGTGACCATTCATCGGACCCTTGACGCCAAGAAGGGGGAGCCGATCCAGATGCCGGCGAGGCGGTTCGCCGACCTGGACCGTGCGGCGGCGAGCTTCTGCCGGGTGCGGGACCTGCGGCAACTGCACCGCGCGATTCTGGAGATGATGGTCCGCCAACTGCACGCCTACCATGCGTGGGCGGCGATCCGTAAGAGCCCCGATGAGCCCATGGCCATCGAGGGCGGTCGAGACGTGGCTACGGTCGCCGTGAAGCGGCAGGATCTCGTCATGCAACAAGCCGTTGCCGAGGCCCTGGACAAGGGGACCTACCAGCTCATACCCCAGTTGCCCCGGCAGATCAGCAAGGGCAAGATCCGCTCGGTTATTGTCGCGCCGGTACTGCGGGACAGCGGCTGCTTCGGCGTTCTCTACGCCGAGAACAGCACGGACCACGAGCACTACACCCGCGAGGACCTGGACTATCTGATCCTGCTGTCGATCCTCGTGGCCGCGGTGGTCGAAAAGGTCTGAGCTTACCGTCGGCTGTAGCGACCCATCAATTCACCCTGGGCCAGGATGTGGCCCCGCATCGCACGGTCGACTTCGTGCCGGGTCGCCCCGGCGGGCAGATCCAGCCGAGTGTCCAGGGCATAGACGCGGAAGAAGTAGCGGTGCACGCCGCTGGGCGGTGCGGGCCCCCCGTAGCCGATCCGGCCGAAGTCCGTCGTGCCTTGGGCGGCGCCGTTGTTGAGCGTCTCGACCGGCGGGACGTCGGCGGGCAACGCATCGGTCTCGGGCGGCAGGTTATAGATCACCCAGTGGACCCACGTGCCCATGGGGGCATCGGGATCGTCGGCGATCACGGTGATCGACGCCGTTTCCGGCGGCACCTTCGACCACTCCAGCGGCGGCGAGATATCGGCTCCATCGGCCGTGAACCGCGGGGGGATCATCTGCCCCTCTTCGAAGGCCGGGCTGCGAACGGTCAGTGTTTCCATAATTTCTATCCTTTCCGTTACGGGGTCAGTCCCTGCCGAAGTACCCGAGCGAGCGCATTGAGCACATCGGTGCTGAAGTAGAGGATGGACAGCAACGTGATGATCCACATGGCCGGTCGCACCTTGTGCGGGCGACCGGAGAGGACCTGCAACAGCGTGTAGCTGATGAAACCGAACGCCAGTCCCGTGCTGATCGAGTAGCTCAGCGCGATCATCACCAGGACCAGGAACGCCGGCAGCCCCGTCCGCAGGTCCGTGAAGTCGATACGGGTCACGTTCTTCATCATGAACAGGCCGACCATGATGAGCGCCGGCGCGGTGGCATACTGGGGCACGACGGCGACGACCGGCCAGAACGGCACGGCCAGCAGAAACAGCACGCCCGTCACGACCGCCGTCAGACCGGTCCGTCCCCCCTGCTCGATGCCCGCGGCCGACTCGATGTAGCTGGTGGTCGTGCTGGTCCCGCACACCGCGCCGAACATGGTGGCCACGGCATCCAGACCGAGCAGGCGGTCGATCGCGCGGATCGACCCATCGGGCCGGACCATGTCGGCCTCGGGGGCGACGGCCAGGAGCGTGCCCACGCTGTCGAACATGTCGATGAACATGAGCGTGAACACGCTCGAGAGCATCCCCCACCGCAGGGCGCCGAGAATATCCAGCTTCAGGGCCACGTCGAGCACGTTGGTGTGCAGCGAGACGTACTGCTGGGGCCGCGTGACGCCGGGATCGAACAGGACCGCCAGAACCGTGGCGACAGCGATGCCGACCAGCAGCGAGCCGGGCACCTTGAGCAATTCCAGGGCGACCATGATCAACAGGCCGCCCAGGCCGATCAGGATGGTCTTGCTCAGCGGGGCCGCCTGGACGAGTGTGGCCGGCGAATCGACGACCAGACCCAGATTCTGCAGGCCGATGAAGGTGATGAACAGACCGATGCCGACGGAGATGCCCGCGATCAGCGAGGGCGGGATGGCCTCGACGAGCCTCCGGCGAAGGCCCAGCAGGGTCAGGATCAGAAAGAACAGGCCTGATACGAAGACCGCGCCCAGGGCCGTCTGCCAGGAGACCTTGCCCCCGGAGCCCAGCACGAGGGTGTACGTGAAGAAGGCGTTGAGGCCCATGCCCGGGGCCATGGCGATGGGGGCGTTGGCGATCAGGCCGGTGAGGATGCACGCCACCGCCGTCACGATGCAGGTGACGGCGATCAGGGCGTTCTGATCCATGCCTGTCTCGCTCAGGATCGCCGGGTTGACAACGATGATGTAGGCCATGGTGAGGAACGTGGTGATCCCCGCCAGGACCTCGGTCGCCGGATTCGGCCGTTTACGCGATTCACCCATCGTTGGGTTGTCCATGGAGTACCCCCTCGACGGTCAACCGGTGTTCATTTCATCCTGCGTGTAAGTCTTGCCGCGGTACGCCATCGCCACGGGCACAAAGAGCACGGCCGTCACCAGCATGAACCAGACAAAAAACCAGTAGTAGGCCGCACCCTGGAGTCGGGGCGGTCCATCGGCCGGACGAATCCACTCGTTTACGGCGGCGGCAAAGGCGTTCCCAAGCGAGATGGACAAGAGAAAAATCGCCATGACGAACGACTTCATTCGCTTCGGTGCCTGCGCGTAAGAGAACTCCAGCGCAGTGATCGAGACCAGAATCTCGGCCGCGGTGATGATGACATAGGCAAGGACCTGCCACCAGACGTTGGGTTGGGCCCCGGCGCCAATCTGTTTCTCGACAAACGCGCAGATTACGAACGAACCGGCCGCTACGAACAGGCCCGCCCCGATCTTGCGCAGCGGAGTGAGCCGCCAGACGCGGTTTACCGCGGGGTATATCAGATAGTTGAACAGGGGGATCATGAGCAGGATGAGAATGGAATTCACCGACGTCAACTGGGCCGGCAGGACCGTTCCCCACGACTGCATGGAGCCAGGTAGTCGCTGCACCAGCCCATCGGGCAGCCATTGCAGATTCATCTTCTCGGCCTGAAGCACCCAAGCGGCGGTGGTCTGATCAAAGAGGGCCCAGAAGGGAAAAACGAACAGGTAGACAACGCTCAGCTTGGCCAGCACCCACAACCCCTCCTTGCTGAGGGTGTCCCGTACAAAGGACCAACCACCCGCCGGCACATGTACGAACTTCCACCGGCCCATCCAGAAGGCGGCCGTGGCAACCACCATCAACGCCGCACACACGCCGAACGCCAGCCGACCGGCCCCTGGAATGCCGTAGCGACGCACCCCCCAGTCCAACAGCCAGGGGGTGAGGAGCATGGACACGAACGCCCCCAGATTGATCGCAAAGTAAAACCAATTGTAGATGGGTGCCAGCAAATGCCGGTTGCTCGAGCCGAACTGATCGCCGACATTGGCCGACACGCAGGGCTTGATGATACCCGACCCGACCGCCACCAGGCCCAAGGCCGCCAGTAACCCCATCTGCGTCCGATCCACAACCACCGCGAAGAGTCCCAGACAGTAAAGCAGGGAGAACCCGATAATGGTGCGGTATTTGCCCAGCCAGATGTCCGAAAGAAGGGCCCCGACAACCGGCAAGGCATAGGTGGCGGACAGAAACCAATGCGACCAGGCCTTGGCCGACTCCTCATTCATCGGGGCCACGGCGCCACTGCGGTCCAGCAGGTAGCGGGTCATGTAGACCACCAGGATGGCACGGAAGCCGTAGAAGGCGAAGCGCTCGGCGGCTTCGTTGACGAGGATATTGCCGATGCCCGGCGGCATACGATCCGTATCGACGGGTGTGCTGCGGTAGCTGTTGTGACGCATCCGGCCTCCTGTCTCTCGATCCGTCCTGCTGACACCGTCGGTCCGACTCTGACCCGGCCCACCCTCAGAGCATACCAGAATGTCCACGCAACGCAACGGGGCATCCAGAGGCGATGACCCGCCATGGAAGCCCCTGGGCCCCTAAAGTCGGTCTTGACAATAGCCGAGGAACATCCTATTCTCGGCAGGCGCTCGAAAGATCGAGGTTGCGGATGCACCGATTTCAGAACAAGATGGCATTGGGTACCCCCGGCGGAACCGCGTGGGCACACCCGGTGCTGCTGCGCCGGATGATCATCCTCGCTATTATCGGAGGCGCCATGCCGTCGCTCTGAGATCGTGCGAAACGAACTTTTCCAAGGCCCTTCAGAGCGACGTGCTTTGAAGGGCCTTTTTTCGTGCAGGACCCAGTGGAGCATCACCATGAGCGCAGAGGCGGTTGTTCGAGAGGCGACCCGGCCGGATGTGGCGGCGGTCGTGCCCATCTGGGCCGAACTGATGGAGATCCACGCGCGGCTGGACCCCTTTTTCACCTGCTGCGAGGATGCGGCGGAGCGGTTCGCCGAGTACATCGTGGGCAACATCACCAAGGACAACTGGCACGTGCTCGTGGCCGAGGCGGACGGCCAGGTGGTAGGCTATCTCCAGGGCTCCATCGAGACGTGTCCGCCGATTCTCGCGACCCAACGATACGGGAACGTGCACGACATGGCCGTCACGGCGGCGTATCGGCGGCGCGGCGTCGGCCGCAAGCTTGTGCGGCAGGCCCTGGCGTGGTTTCGGTCGCAGGGCGTGACACGGTTCGAGGTCTCCATGTCGATCCACAACCGGACGGCCAGGGCCTTCTGGCAAAGCCTCGGGTTCGAGCCGTATCTGCAAAGCGCGTTTGTGCAGCACGACGTGCTGAGGCCATCGTCTTGACAGCGGACAAGCGGCACTATAGGGTGACGCCTTTGACGACAACATGAGGACATGAGATGTCGGATAAAAAGCCGAACAAGGGATATCGCGATACGCTGAACCTGCCGCGAACGTCTTTCAGCATGAAGGCCAACCTGGTGCAGCGTGAGCCCCAGCAGCGCAAGGCCTGGGCCGAACAGGCCATCTATCGCCAGATTCTGGCCGCCCGCGCCGAGGCGCCCCTGTACGTGCTGCACGATGGGCCACCCTACGCCAACGGCGACATCCACATGGGGCACGTGATCAACAAGGTGCTCAAGGACATAGTCGTCAAGCACAAGACCATGATGGGCTACCGGTGCCCCTACGTGCCCGGTTGGGACTGCCACGGCCTGCCGATCGAGGTGAAGGTGATGGGCGAGTTGGGCGAGGCCGCTCGCACGCTCGACAAGCCGACGATCCGCAAGAAGTGCCAGAACTACGCGCTGAAATTCGTCAAGAAGCAGACCGACCAGTTTCAATGCCTGGGCGTGTTTGGCGATTTCGATGATCCCTATCTGACGCTGAATCCCGACTACGAGAAGGCCATCCTTGAAATCTTCGCGGAACTGGTGGGCAACGGGCTGGTGTACCGCCAGCTCAAGCCGATTCACTGGTCCGTCGGGTGTGAGACGGCCCTGGCCGACGCCGAGCTGGAATACAAGGACATCGCCTCGCCGAGCATTACGGTGAACTTCCCGATCGAGGCCGAGTCGGTCGAGCGGTTGCGGCAACGTGGGCTCGTGCCCAATGGCGAGGCGGCGGTGTGCGTCATGATCTGGACGACGACGCCGTGGACGCTGGCGGCGAACCTGGCCGTGGCGGTGCACCCGGTGCTGGACTACGTCACGATCACGTACGAGAAGGATGGGCGGCGTTTCTGCTCGCTGGTCTGTGCCGAACGAGTCGAGGCCGTTGCCGCGATGGCGGGCCTGCAGGCCGGGCAGTACCAACGGAGCCAGCCGATCCGCGGCCAAGACTTGGCGGGGCTGCGGTACCGCCACCCATTCGTGGAGGGGAATCCGACGGATCACGACGCATGGTTCGTCATCCCCGCCGAGTTCGTGACCACCGAGGACGGCACGGGGCTGGTGCACGTCGCGCCCGGGCACGGCGTCGAGGACTACGTGGCAGGCCAGCAGAACGGCCTGGCGGTCTATTCGCCCGTCAAGGACGACGGCTGCTACGATGACACGGTGCCCGGCTGGCTGCGGGGCAAGTCCGTGCTCAAGGTCGACCGCGAGGTGAACGACCACCTGCGTAAGACCGGATGGCTGGTGGCCGAAAGTGAGATTCTGCACAGTTACCCGCACTGCTGGCGCAGCAAGATGCCGGTGATCTTCCGGGCCACGGAGCAGTGGTTCATCAGCGTGGATCGGGTGATTCCAAGCTATGGCAAGAGCCTGCGGCAGATGGCCCTGGACAGCCTGTCGGCGGTGCAGTGGGTGCCGGCCTGGGGCGAGAAGCGGATTCGCGGCATGCTCGAATCGCGGCCGGACTGGTGCATCAGCCGCCAGCGGGCGTGGGGGCTGCCCATCCCGTCGATCGTGAACGCGCAGGGCAAGAGCCTGCTGGAGACCGAGCGGGGTAAGCAGGCCGTGCTGGCCATCGCCGAGTACATCGGCCACCGCGGCTCGAATGCGTGGTTCACCGATGCACCGCGGCAGATCCTGGGCGAGGACTTCCCGTTGCCGGAGGGCTTTTCCTGGGATGATCTGTCGAAGGAAGAGAACATCTTCGACGTGTGGTTCGAGTCGGGCTGCAGTTGGCACGGCGTCGCCTCGCGTCGGGGCTGGCCGCTGCCCGTGGATATGTACCTGGAGGGCTCGGACCAGCACCGCGGCTGGTTCCAACTGTCCTTGCTGCCAGCACTGGGAAGTATGGGGAAGGCCCCATTCAAGACGGTGCTCACGCACGGCTTCACCGTGGATGAGAAGGGCATGAAGCAGGCCAAGTCGCTGGGCAACTACGTCAACGCCCTGGAGGAGGTCGGCAAGTACGGGGCGGATATCCTGCGGCTGTGGGTGGCCAGCGTAAACTACCAGGAGGACATGCGGTGCAGCGACGAGCTGATCGGCCGGCTGCAGGACGCCTACCGCAAGATCCGCAACACACTGCGGTACCTGCTGGGCAACATCGACGATTTCGAACCGGCCGCGGCCGTGCCTTACGAACAGATGCCGCCGATTGACCGCTGGGCGATGCAGGAGCTGACGCGACTGATCGGGCAGGTGCGGCAGGCGTACGATGGCTTCGCCTTTCATCGGGTGTTTGCGCTGCTCTACAACTTTTGTACGGTTCAGATGAGCAGTCTTTACCTGGATGTGCTCAAGGATCGGCTGTATTGCGACGGACAAGCGAGCCCGTCGCGACGGTCGGCCCAGACGGTGCTGCATCGGATCCTCGGCGATCTGGTGCGGATGCTGGCCCCGATCCTGGTGCACACCGCCGAGGAGGCCTGGACGGCGATGAAGCACAAGCCCGAGCCGGTCGACAGCGTGCACATGGCCCACCTGCCCGAACCGGACTCGACGATCGACACAGCCAGCGAGACGGCCGCGTGGGACAAGATCATGGCCCTGCGGGATGAGGTGCTTCGGGTACTCGAGGGGCTGCGCAAAGACCAGACGATCAACAGCAACCAGGAAGCGACCGTGGCGATCACGCTGGCCGACCCGGAGCTTTATGAGCGGATTAGCGACTTCGGAACGGAGGCCTTCGCCGCCTTGTGCATCACCAGCGAGGTGACCGTGGAGCAGGGTCCGACGTTCGAGGTGCGGGCCGATCGGAGCCGCCACCCCAAGTGCCAGCGGTGTTGGAATTACTGGCCCACGGTCGGGCAGATCGACGGTTATCCGGACCTGTGCCGCCGGTGTGCCGACGTGGTCCAGACGCTTCAGGGATGACGTGGCCCTGACCCGCGCGGGCGTTTAGAGCAGGCAAACGGGGCGGCACCCCGCCCCTGCTGGATGGCCTCAGTGCCAGGGCGTGACGGCCAGCCAGTCACCGGCCAGGACGGCCAGATCGGCGAGGTTGACCCCCCTGTCGCGAACCATATCGGCCGGCAGGTCGTCGCCGGTAGCCTGCCAGTACGTGGTCAAGATCGCCAGATCCTCCAGGTCCGTCGTGCCATCGTTGGTCATGTCGCTCAACAGCGCCCACCCGACCGGGCACAGGCCGGCCTCGGTCGTGCCTCCATACATGCCCATGTTGACCCGCAGGTTACGGTGATCTGCCGAGGTGCCCGGAATCGTCACAAGCTCTTCGTGCAGGTCTGTTCCGGGATTGCCCGCGTCGATGCAGCGGCTCGTTGCCGCGTCAAGGACCCATTGGGACAGAGTGGAGTCCCACCGCCCCGCAGCGCTTTGCAGGTGGTAATCGTCGGTTTCGGCCGAGGCAAACAGGGGATCAACGTCGATGTTGCCCGGCCCCCACTGCACCGACGCGGCGTCTTCCGCCATCAGCCCACCGCGACCACCGGCTACATTGTTGTAGAGGCTGAGCATGTCGGCGCCATCTCCCAGCCAAAGCTCCGCCCCCGCCGGCGCGTGGTCATCCCAGAGAATGCAGTTCATTACATCGACACGCGAACCACTTGCGGCAAGGGCCCCACCGGTCTGTGAGGCCTCATTGCCGGCCATCGTGCACTGGCGAAGGGTCAGCCAACCGCGGACGGCATGGATCGCGCCGCCCGAATCGCCGGCCCTGTTTCGGGCGAACAGGCCATGCCCGATCGTCGCCTCCACGTCGATGGCGTATACGGCGGCTCCCCGTGGGGCCTGATTGCTCACGAACCGCGACCGGTCGACGCGCATGCCGGCCTCATCGCCGCAGATGGCCCCACCAAACCGTCCCGCCCGATTGCCCTCGAAGATGCAAGCCAGCAGGCGTGGCCCGGCGCCGGCGTCGATCATGTAGACGCCCCCGCCATCCTGGTCGGCCTCATTGCGCGCGAAGCGGCACCCGCTGATATCCAGGTCGCCCGCGCCGCCGACCAGGTACATACCGCCACCATTTCGGCCTGCACGATTGCCCTCAAGAAGACAGTCCACCAGGCGGCCCGGCGTGCCGTACAGAGCGGCACCGACAACGGCGACGTTCCGCTCAAACCGGCAACGCTCAAAGGCCGGCCGGGCGCCGGGGGAGGCATACACGCCCCCGCCCCAACTGGTCTGGTCCGAACGGGCGGCATTCTCGATGAAGTGACAGTCAATAACGCTCAGGCCGCCGCCGATGACGACCATCCCGCCCCCGGCCTGGGCGAAACCGCTGGTGTCGATTTGATAGGGCGCATCGGCGTTGCCCCGGCGGATCGTCACACCGTCCAGCACCGTACCCACGTCTCCACCGGCGGCAATGATGACGTGGTAGGCATTCTCGCCACGATTGGCGAAGTCCGGCCCGTCGTCGCCATTCAGGTCACCGCACAGAATAGTCTCGAATCGATTGGGATCGCGGTCGGCCTCATCGCCGCCGCCCGGCGGAAACCCGCCGAGCAACTGCACTCCTTCAGGCAGATGGAACGACCGACCACGATCGCCGCCGGGCGAGGCCGGTCGATAGACACCTTGCGCCACGTAAATGCGATCCCCCGGGGCCGTGACGGCCATCGCGTCGCGTAGTTCGCGGTACGCATCGGCCCAGGAGCTGCCATCGTCGGCCCCCGTCGCCGAGGCATCCACGTAGATCGTGATATCCACGCGGCGGCGGACCTTGGGCGTCAGTGTAAGGTTCTCGTCGCCGGCCAGCCGAAAACACGCGCCCGCGGCACAAGCTGGATAGTCCAGGTTGGTCCCCTCGAACGCCTCGCCCAGCGTCCGCCCCTGGCTGAGCAGCTCAAACATCCGCTCCTGCCACGACACGGTGTAGCCCCCGTACCAACAATCCGTCTTGCAGGGATCGTCGGCCATGCCGCAATAGCCGACGGTGGCGGTCCGCTCCTCGGAACCCTTACGGAAGGCATGCGACAAGGTGCCCGGTCCGGTACTGCACATGCCACCGCAGCTTCCGATGAAGGCAAACGGCATCGGCGGGTAGTCGATCAACCAGTTGGCGATTTCCGCAGCGGAGGTGGCGTCGCTGCAGCCATTGGTGAAGCTGGTCGCGCCCCCGTGGCCCATCTCGTAGAACAAGGCGGTCTCGTAGGATTGGATGTGCCCCTGAACGGTGGCCTGGCCCGGGTACCGCACGCGTTGTGTGGGGTAGCCCATCCGATCAAACCAGTCGGCCGCGTTCTGGTACCAGCTTGTCCAGGCGCTGCTGCATTCGGAGATGTTGATCGGCCCGGAAAAGGAGACGGCCTCGTACGGCGGCGGCACGGCTGCGCCAAGTATGCGGCCCTCCACCGCATCGACCACCACCCCCTCGATGCGGCCGCTACGCAAGGTCTCCACAACCCAGCACGGGTTCTTTGGAAGCGGATCAATCGGCGTCACCTCACAGTCCGGCGCCAGGTAGAACAGACCGGCGTAGCGCACCTCACCATCGACCACGGCGGCCAGTCTTTGGCGGTCGATGACGGGGGGCAGGGTCTCAGGCAGGTCATCCCGCCAATGGACGCGAAAATCGAGCAGGCGTCCCTTGTCGTCGAAGTGATAGGCGACGAAGTCGCGTTGCACCAGCGCCTCGCCGATCCGCCGGACGCGACGATAGACGATCCGGTCCTTTGCCGTCAGGCGTTCGAAGCGGTCCAGGTCCTGCGGCCGTTCGAAGCCGCTCCGGGCCAGCCAGTTCACCGGCTCGGCCCGGACCGTCAGCCATGCCAAGCCACAGACGGCGACCAAGCCTACCCACAAACCGAGCAACCCTGCTCTGCGCCGCCTCTCACAAATGCACGGCAAGAATCACCTTCCGTTTTTGGAACGTATCACGGTCCACTCAGCCAATAATCGACCAAAACCTGCAGGTCCTCCACGTTGATTAGGCCGCGGGGTTCGGCCAGATCGCACGCCCCGTCCCAGGCCGGATTCTGTTCGATGGTGTTCCAGGATGCGGCCAATCGGGCGAAATCGCTCAGATTGACGCGGCAGTCCGCATTGACGTCACCGGGCACCGCCGACGGTGAGCCCAGGACCCCCACCGAAAACAGGGCCCAGTACCAGTCCCAGAAGGCGTTGTGGTAGCGCCAGCGGATTTGGACGTTGGCGCGGCCCGCGGCCACGTTGGAGACATCCAGCTCGACCACCGCCCAGTCATCCGCACCTTGATAGCGCCGAACCCGCTGCCACGGGCCGCCATCGACCCGCACGTCCACGTCGCCGATCTCGTCTTCATTGAAGTAAAAATCATGGTCGTAGACCAGCTTGACTACCTGAAAGGCCGAGCAGTCGACCGGCGGGCTGATGAGCTGCTCGTCCATCCAGACCTTGCCCGCGGCGTCGCTGTCCACGAGCATCATGGCGTAACCTTCGGCATCGGACCATTGCCAGGTCATGCCGTCGGCGTACCCGTCGATCACCTGCCAGCCGGCGGGCAGCCCTTGCTCGAAATGCGTACCCATCACCGCCGCGGCCGCGACCGTGATCCCCGCCGGATCGCTCCAACCCCCTTGCGGAGCATCGCCGCCATCGTCGGCGACAAACGCAAACTCGTCCAGACCGACAAAACAATCGCCAGGGGTGTAATCGACCGTACGTCCCTGCTGCGGCAACGTGTAGGGCAGGTCGTCGGTCGTGATTGTCCGCCCTTGTGCATCCTGTAGAATGCCGTATGCAGGCAGCGATGTCACCACGCAGTGCAGGATCTGCTGCGGGAAACCATCATCCTCGACCTCCAGAAGGATGGTCGTTGCCTGTCCCGTCGGGACGTATGCGAGCTGCCCGTAGGCGGTGGGTGGCTCGAGTGTCGCGGTGCCCTCGATGGTCGCGCTGTCCGTCGTGGTCCCATCCGGATACGTCACCGTCAGCGTCTGGCCATCCCAGACCTGCAGCACACCATCGCCGGCGATCCACCCGGCCTCGGCGGTGGGAATCGAGCCCTCGAACGCGCCGGAATTGGTCGCGGTTTCGGTCAACTGTACGCTTTCCTGGTCCCCGGCGGTCGTGGTAACGAGCACGTCGTACTGTTGGCGTCCGATCAGTGCGGCGTCGGCCAATTGAATCGTCACGGTCTGCCCCGCGACATACACCTCGCGGTCAAACCGGATCAGCCCGACCGCCGGGTACCCCACGAAGTCCACAGCCCAGAGGTTCCCGCAGGTTTGAGTTCTCTGAATGCTCCAACCCGTCTTCACGGTTCGCGCGGTGAACGTCCAGTCTCGCTTGGAAGGGGTGATCGTAACGTTGGTATTGCTGGGAAGCTGTCTCTGGCCGTACACCCCGCGAAGATCGGTCAGGGTCGAAAAGGTCGAGCCGCGGGCGGACAGGCCCATGGACACCCCCGACAGCGGCGCGCCAAACGGATCCGTGACGCGTCCGCTGACCACCTGACCCGTCCCGGACGTGAAGAGATTGTACACGCACACGTCCACCGTGTTGAATTCGTGATACGTGGCATCGACGTCCGGCAAGGCGTACCACACATCGGACAGACCGCTCCAGCCCATGTTCAGGTGGTGGTACAACGTGCCGGCGTCATACCCGTAACCGTCGCAGACCACCGCGTGTCCGCCGCTCGCGCCGTCCAGACCCAGTAGCACAGGCAGGCGGGCATCGAGATTGGGGTTGATCATTTGCAGTAAGACCGCGGCGCCGATGTTGTTGCCCTGATTATAGCCGTAGATGCCCTGACCGAAGCCAAACGTATCGACCAGCTCGTGCGCCGCGTCGTACAGACTGGCGCTGGACCCGGATGCGCCGTACTGGGTATCAACCGCCTCGGCGGCGGCGAAGCAGAACCGTCCGATCTCCTGTCGCTGGGCCAGAGTGATCGTGCTTTTGGGAACCAGCGGCATCAGACCATAATTGAAGTACCAGGGACTGGCGGTGGGGTGTTCGTGGTATCGCATCAGTTGGACCATGGACGTGGCCACACAGCCGCAGGGATAGTTGTTTGAGTTGCCGTCTTCGTAGGGCCCCGTGTAGTAGTTGTAGAGACTCAACCCGTTGATGTAATTGCCCACGGTCGTCTGGCCCCACGTGCTGGCCACCAGCGGCGGCACGCGGACATCGTCCAGGTCGGTCATGTTGGTGATGGGATCGCTGGGCGGCTGGGGGATGTCGTCGGCCTCCTGCAACTGCTCCCAGCGTCGGGGGATCCGTGAGGGGACGGACCGTTGTCGCAGACGGTCCGCGGCCGTCGCAAAGCGGCGTGACAGGTCGCGTTCGAGCACGTCCGCCAGCGGGACTCCCGCTGAAGGTTCGAATCGCCCGGCCATCGAAAACGCGATGACCGGCTCGGCCTGGTCGTCGCCCGCGACAATCACGAAGCCTTGGGGCTCAAGCGGTACGACGTGGTACAGGCATTCGCCGCGTGGGCCATAGTACGTGCTGGCGGGGCCGATGCGTTTGTGCCTCGCTTCGAGCCCAAGGGCCGTCCGCCCCTTGATGTGCAGCCACCCCCAAACGACCTGCTCGGCCCGATCAGAAGAGACCGGCGCCGCCCAAGCGGCACCGACCAGAACCATACCGCACAGACCGAGTACGACGGCCGCGCACGGCACCCTTTCATGGTAGTCCAACAAACGCTTCATCGTGGTACGGGTTCTCCGCGACCGTCAGATCGAACAGGTTTGCAGCGTGAACCGCCTGTGCTGAATAGTATAGTGGCGTCGCACCCTGTTTTCAAGGCTTTTCTCCGCCTGCGACCGGGCGATCGCCACGGATCATCCGGCCACGGGGCCCGCAGGGGCCATGCGATTACCAGACCTGGTCCATCGAACCGGCGGCCGGCTCCGGCGTAAGGGTCAACGGCGGCGAATCGCCAGGAGTTGCGGAAATACGCCATGAAATGCCCCTTGTACAACATCGTTGCACTATCGGCCCTCGTGGTCGTGACCACGTCGCAGATGGGCTGTGATGATCGTTCGTGGGAGACATGGCGGCGGATTCAGCGGCAATCGGCGTCAAGTCCTGCGACGGGCGACTCCGCACCGGCGGCGGCGAATCCGGAGTCGACACAGGTGAAAGCCGATAGTCAAATAGAGAACAACCCGCCGGGGACCACGGCCATGGATGATGAGAAAGTCACGCTCAGCGACGCCGAGTGGAGACAACGACTGACGCCGGAGCAGTACCGTATTCTGCGTCGCAAAGGCACCGAGCGGCCCTTTACCGGCAGGTATTGGGACACGATGGATGCGGGGCTGTACCGTTGTGCCGGCTGCGGCAGCGAGCTGTTCATCTCGGATGCCAAGTTCGTCTCGCAGTGCGGCTGGCCGAGCTTCTTCGAGCCGGTTCGGGAAGATGCCCTGACCTATCGCCGCGACACCAGCGCGGGGATGGTGCGGACCGAGGTGCTGTGCACCCGTTGCGGCGGCCACCTGGGCCATGTGTTTCGCGATGGGCCCCCGCCGACGGGCCTGCGATTCTGCATCAATTCCGTGGCCCTGCGGTTCGAGCCCCTCGGATCGCCGGGAAACGAAAAGCCCTGATCGCCCCATCAACGCCACAAACTCCCGCCGCCGGCACCTAATCCGCGGCCGTGAATTGACTTGGGCCGCGGAAATGGGTATAATAGGGGACACGGGCTGAGGTGAATTGACCCCTGGGAGAGTGGTGTACGTGCACGGTCTTGGGCTGACCCAATGGCTTTGTGTGTTGTTGTGGGTGGCTTGCGGGCCGGTCCTGCCGCTGCTGGCGGACTGCCCGGAAGGCGACCTGACCGGCGACTGCACGGTGGACATCCAGGACCTGGTCGTGTTTGCCGAACAGTGGCTGGACAAGCCGGCCTGCTCCGAAGGGCCGGACGGGTGCGCCGACCTGGTCCCCGACGGGCGCATCGACATCGACGACTTCACCGTCCTGTCCTACACCTGGGGCAAGAATGTCGGCCCCGTCGTGATCAACGAGTTTCTCGCCTCCAACGGCAGCCGTGCCCCCATCGACCCCGACCGCGGGGAGTTGCTTGACGAGGACGGTGACGCCTCCGACTGGATCGAGCTGTACAATCTCTCCGCCGAGCCAACCTGCATCGAGGGCTGGTCGCTGCGGTACTACGAGGACCCCGAGGACATCCGCGAATGGACGTTCCCGGAGAAGACCGAGGTGCAGGGCCACGATTACCTTGTGATTTTTGCCTCCGGCAAGGATCGCTGCGACCCGAATGAGATTCTGCACACGAACTTCCGGCTGGAGCGCAGCGGCGCCTACCTTGCCCTGATCCGGCCGGATGGCACGATCGCCCAAGCCTTTACTGGTTACGAGTTTGAACTCGATCAGTACGGTTACCCCGAACAACAGCGGGACATCTCCTACGGTCTGCTCGAAAACCGGCTGCGTTATTTCGCCCTGCCCACGCCGGGCGGGCCCAATCGTGAGGCATGGTTGGGGTTCGTGGGCGACGTGGAGTTCAGCCACAAGCGCGGTTTCTATAGCGAGCCGTTCACCCTGTTCATCACGTGCGAGACCAACAGCGCGGTCATTCGCTATACCCTCGACGGCAGCGAACCGACCGAGATCAATGGGCTGAATTACATTCCATCGGCGGGGATCCCCATCAACGGCACCACGCCCGTCCGCGCCGCCGGCTTCAGGATCGGCTACAAGCCGTCCCCCGTCGGGGCCCAGACCTTCCTGTTCCTCGAGGATATCAAGACGCAGAGTGCCGACGGCCAGGCGCCGGGGCCGGGCTGGCCCGCACCCGGACGGTTCCACGATCAGATCATCGACTACGGCATGGACCCCGACGTCACGAATGATCCGCGTTACGCGGATCTCATCGAGGATGCCCTGCTGGCGATTCCCACGATCTCCATGACCACCGACCTGGAGCACCTGTTCGACCCGGAGACGGGGGTTTACGTCAACGCCTGGCGGGATGGGCGGGCCTGGGAGCGGCCCGGCTCGATCGAGCTGATTCATCCGGACGGGAGCGATGGGTTCCAGGTCCAGTGCGGCATTCGCATCCGTGGCGGGGCCAGTCGCAGCGGCGGCAATCCCAAGCACGCCTTCCGCCTGTTCTTCCGATCCGAATACGGGGACGCCAATCTGAATTACCCGCTCTTCGGGGATGAGGGCGCCACGGAATTCGACAAGATCGACCTGCGGACGGCCCAGAACTACTCCTGGAGCTTCAAGGGCCGGTGGGGCATGGACAACGGCTCAAAGAATACGATGGTTCGGGAGGTCTGGTCCCGCGATACCCAGGGGCTCATGGGCCAGCCGTACACCCGCAGCCGCTACTACCATCTGTATGTCAATGGGCACTACTGGGGCCTGTTCCAGACGCAGGAGCGCCCCGAATCGCGCTACGCCGAGTCATACCTGGGCGGCGACCGAGACGATTATGACGTGCTCAAGGTCGAGGCCGGGCCCTATGCCGTCAACGCCACCGATGGGACCACCGACGCCTATGAACGCCTCTGGGCGGCGGCCCTGGAGGGGTTCGGCGATACGGCCGCCTACTATCGCATCCAGGGCCTCAACCCAGACGGCACGCCCAACCCCGATTACGAGCGGCACCTGGACCTGGACAACCTGATCGACTACATGGCCGTGATCTACTACACGGGCAACTACGACGCCCCGTTGTCCAACTTCCTGGGCAACCGGCGACCCAACAACTACTATGCGCTCTTCAATCGCAACGCCCCGGATGGGTGGAAGTTCTTCTGCCACGACGCCGAGCACGCACTGTTCCTCGGCTGGAACCGCACCGGCCCCTGGACGCACCCCGACCTGGAGAAGTTCGTGTACTTCAACCCGCAGTGGCTGCATCAGCGGCTCTGTGAGAATCCGGAATACCGGCTGCGTTTCGCCGACCGCATCCACACGTACTTTTTCAACGAAGGACTGCTCACGCCCGACGCGGCGATTGACCGGTTCATCGAGCGCGCTCGGCAGATCGAGACGGCGATCATCGCCGAATCCGCCCGCTGGGGCGACTCCAAGGTGGATCCGCCCCGCACCAAGGACGATGACTGGCTGCCGGAGGTCTATCGTACGATCGAGGACTACTTCCCGCGCCGAACAGGCATCGTGCTCAACCAGTTAATCGCCCGCGGTTGGTACCCAATGACGAAGGCCCCGGCGTTTTACGTCGGCACCCGGCCGCAGCACGGGGGCATGGTCTACCCGCCGGACAACGTGCTGAACATCGACAATGCGAACATCACCGGCACGGTGTATTACACGCTCGACGGGACCGATCCACGGTTCTCCGACCCGAACCTGCCGGGGCTGACGGCGACGGGCGGACGTCTCTACACGGCCGATGCGTCCACGCCGACCTCTGTTCCCATCGTGCGTCCGCTGGATGGCGAGGGCGATGAGGAGCCGACCTACCGAATCGCCTGGGTGACCGACAGCACCCGCGACGAAGGGTTCACCGACCTGCTTGAGGAAAAGGGCTATGAGGTCGAGCGGCAATTGCTGACCATGCGCGGCATCGAGCTGGGCGATGAGCGCATTGCCTGGCTGAACGGTTTTGACCTGGTCATCGTCAGCAGCACCACGCAGCAAAGTGGCTACGATCAGCCCGACAGTTGGAACTCCATTCGGGCGCCCGTGATGCTGCTCAACGCCTCGCTGGCCCGCTCCAGCCACTGGAAGTGGCTCAGCACGGTGGGGGACTACGATGAAGAGCCCAAGGACCTCTGGACGCCCGTGCCCGACCATGACCTGTTCTATGGCGTCCCGCTGACGGGCGGCGATACCGTGAACATCGTGACCAGCCAGATGCCCTTCGCCAACGCCACCGATGCGGGTAACGGGCTGCTGCTGGCCCAGCGCATGCCCGAATCCGGCTCGCCGGATGGGGATCCGAGCGATGTCTTCGCGCATATCTGGATCGCCACGTGGGACCCGGGGGTCGAGTTCTACGCCGGCGCCGGACAGGCGGCCGCGGGCCCCCGAATGCTCTTTGTCGCCGGCGAATCGCTGACGCCCGAAGACCCGACCGACGACGACGCGTTCAACTTGAACGGCAGCGGCGAGCAAGTGTTCCTCAACGCCATCGAAATCATGCTCAATTACGATCTGCCCGTCATCAATCACACGCCGATCGTCGACGTCGGGCCGGATCGGGCGGTTCTGTGGCCGAATGACCGCCTGAGGCTCAACGCCCGCGTCCGCGACGACGGCCGGCCGGAGGACCCGGGTGAGCTGACCGTGGAGTGGTCGGTCACCGCCGCGCCCGAGGGCGGCGAGGTGGTCTTCACCAAGAGCAACACGATTGCCGACCCGAACGCGATCTTCTCGATGGCGGGCATCTATACGCTGCGTCTGGAGGCGTTCGACGGGGAGAAGACCGGCCACGATACGCTGCAGGTCCGCGTTACCGAACCCGTGGCGTCGATCGAGCTGACCAAGAGCACCCGCATCAAGGCCCGCACGCTCGGCGAGGACGGCACGTGGAGCGCCCTCAACGAGGCCACTTATGGCGTGGGGCCCGTCGCCGAGAGCCTGCGGATCAGCGAGATTCACTTCCATCCGCGGACCGATCCGAATCTGGAGTTCATCGAGGTCTGTAACGTCGGCGCCGAGACCATCAACGTGCACTGGGCGGCCTTCACCGAGGGCATCCGCTTCGCGTTCCCCGACCTGGAGCTGGAGCCGGGCGGCTATGCGGTGGTCGTCCGCCACCCGGATCGCTTCCGGACGGTCTACGGCGATGATGTGCCCGTGGCCGGGGTCTTTGACGGGCGCCTGGACAACGCCGGCGAGCGGGTTGTCCTGACGGATGCCGTGGGCACGATGATCCACGATTTCAAGTACAACGACGGCTGGTATGAGCTGGCCGACGGCGAGGGTTTCTCTCTGACGATGCGCGATCCGACGAGCGCCGACCCCGACGATTGGGCACGATCGGGAGGTTGGCGGCCCAGCGTCTTCGTCGGGGGCTCGCCCGGCACGAGCGATGCCGGCATCGGGCCGGAGCCCGGGGACGTGGTTATCAACGAGGTGCTGGCCCACTCGCACGGCGGGGCGCCCGACTGGATCGAGCTGCACAATACGACGGACCGCCCGATCCCCATCGGCGGCTGGTTCCTGTCCGACAGCAACCGCGACGACCCCAACCGCATGAGGTACCAGATTCCCGGCGGCACGATCCTGCCCGCGGAGGGTTTTGTGGTGTTTGACCAGGATACGCATTTCGGGAACCCGGAGGCCCCCGGCTGCCGGATCCCGTTCGCTCTCAGCGAAAACGGCGAAACCGTGTACCTGCGCTCCGGTCTCGATGCTCACGGACGCCTGACGGGCTATTTCGCCGAGCAGCGTTTCGATGCCTCGGCCACGAACATCAGTCTGGGCCGCCACGCCACCAGCACGGGCGCGGTCGATTTCGTGGCGACCGCGGAGGCTACACCCGGCGCCGCCAACAGCGGACCACGCGTCGGCCCGGTGATTGTCAGTGAGCTATACTATGAGCCGCCGATGGGCCGCTTCTACGACAACGATGAGTTCGAGTTCCTGGAGCTGCTCAACGTCGCCGCGGAGCCCGTCGTCTTGCAGTCATACGACAACGACCTGAACGAGGACTTGCCATGGCGGTTCACCGACGGGATTGACTTCACGTTTCCCCTGAACACCGTGATGCAACCGGGGGAGCGGATCGTCCTCGTGCGGAATTGGCATGCCTTCAGCCAACGCTTCAGCGTGCCGCCGGGCACCCAGGTGTTCCAGTGGGAGTCGGGTCGCCTCAACAACGCCGGCGAGACGTTGCAGTTGTCCATGCCGGGGGACCAGGAGGACCTCGTGCGCCACTACGTCCCGCTGGACCGCATCAGCTACAGCGATGAGCCCCCGTGGCCGCAGTTCAACAACCGCACACCCGATCTGATCGACCAGCCGGGCCTGAGCCTGCATCTTGCCGCGCCTGAAGACCCCAACGGCAACTACGGCAACGACCCGGCCAACTGGATCGCCGCCGAGCCGACGCCCGGATGGTGAGCCCCCCTGAGGAAAGGTCGTCATCACAAACTGACCCACTCACGCGTCAGAGCTCGATCACACCAGCGATGAGTTTCCAACAGACCTGCGGCTCTCCCGGCGGTGAATCACTTGATTTCCACGGCATGGCCAGGCTTATCGTTAGAAGGCACTGGGGGGACGGTGTGTGGCCTGTATCAAGCTTGCGGATAAAGACCGGATCAGTGATAGGAAGATCCAGAATTCCAGTGCCGGTCCAGGTATTGCCTCTCCATTTCTTTCTGCGCGTTGGGGCCGTCTCACACGTGACAGAAAAATCCATGACCCGGATCAACTGCAATGTTCGTCGCTGCTGCACAGGTATCTGCTGCAATTCTGGAAGGGTCACGTACTTCCTGGAATTGTGGAGAATGGGGGATGCGCGTTCCACGTACTGAAACACGTCGTTTGGACTCACCCGGCCTTCGAGCTTCCACCTGCCCTGGAGAATCGTCCGGTTCTCTGTCTCAAAACCGAAGTCTGGGCCTGTGGCATCCAAGGGGATGCCAAGGATATCCAGCAGTTCAGGAAAATGCCAGGGCAAGCGCATGTCGCGCCTTCGAACGCGACCATCCTCCGTGTCACTTGTGACCGGCCGGACCCAGCAGCCGGCATTGATGTCAATCCCAGCGAGGCACCAGTCTTTGTGCTTCCAGGAATTGGCCAGAACAATAATCCGGGTCAGACTCACAAATGCACAATCTCCACGTCACCCCGGTGATCCCGGAGAATCTCAGCAATCACACGTCTGTGGCAATGCTCCGGCGTGAGTTCACTGCACAAAAGGCAATCTCCATCCAGCAGTGTCTCCGCAACCGTGGCCATCGCGTTCCGTTCCGTGAGTAATTGAAGGAACCCGCGCTCGTAATCCGCCCATGCCCCTTTGTCCTTGACGTAGGCGTCGAGAAGCTCCTGGGTCGGAGCCAACTCGGGTAGGTGTATGTAGTCGATGCCCGCGATCGCCTGGAGGAAATACTCCAGATCACGCGCTTTGGCGAAACCGGCGAGTTGTGACGTGTTGTTAAGCCGCACATCCACCACACGCCGCACGTTCTTCTCCTGGAGAAGGGTGAAGAACTCCCTCGCCGACCTCTTGGTAAACCCCACCGTGAACAGCCTCATGCCTCCACCGGCACTTTCCTGTAAGCAATCCGTTCCGCCTGTATTTGGTAAGCCCTCTCGACGAGCCCACCCCACGTACTGAGCTCTCCGAACAACTCGCGCTGCAACTTCACTACGTGGACAAGCCTCTCTTCCAACTGTTCCTGGGACTCGGTGCTTCCATCCGAGTGAATGTGAGAAACAGCAATGTCCGGGCGAAGGTTCTTCAACTCACGGGCGACAAGTATGCTCCGGTGACACGTCACGGGATCCGCCTCGGCACACATCAAGGCCAGCCTGTATCTGCGGCTGTCGTCCAAGACGCGAGCCAGCCCCTCACGGAACGTCGGCAGATCTTTGATCCGGTCGTATCTGGCTTGGCCGTGAACGTAGCAGCTTTCCTCGGTCGGGCGGGCCCCCAACTCCCCGCCCAGGAACACGTACTCGACATGGACGGCACGCAGACGCTGCTGAAGGATGTCTCTATTGAACTGCGGCAAATACGCGCTAAAAGGCGCGGACCGGATGTCAGCCAACAACGAAATCCTGTGCTCAAGGAGTAGATTAACAAACCGTTCAATCGAATGATTCGAATGACCGATCGTGAATATCTGGTCCATGTCGGCCTTCCCGCCATCGCCCGCGATCACCCATCTTGCTTCCCTCCGCACCTATGCATCAGTCTATATCGCGGAGAGACCTGCGTCAAGCAAAAAGGCCGTATCCAGGCACAGGAGACACACAGACACTTCTCCATGCCACGGTCCCTCTCTGGCCTCGGCCGGACTTGGCTCTCTTGACATCCAAGGTCCGCATATGCTGGACCTGGAAAAGACATGGCCAACTAATCCCGCGGCTGGTCCTCGACGAGGTCCTCGGGGCCCTCGTCGGCGCCCTCCAACTCGTCGTCAATCACCTCCTGCGTGACGGCCATCCGCTCCAACAGAATGTTAATCTTCTTCTTGACGAACGGCAGCATGGGCACGTGCGGGATCCGACGGATCTCCCGTCGTCCCGATGCATCATAGATTACCAGATCGCCGGCCAGACAGATGAGCAGCTCGAACAGGTCCGGGTAGCTGGTTCGCACGCGCTTGGCCCCGCGTGCGATCGAGTCGTCCAACCGACCGAGCTGATAGTGCTCAAATTCGTTGTGCGTGATCCGCCAGCGGCTGTTGACCCGCGTCCAGCCCCACATGATGCCAAACGCGATCAGCAGCGGGATGCTTACGATCAGACCCAGGTTGGGGCTGTATTGCGGGTCCAAATCCGCGAAGAAATGGTATATCCTGCGAAACAGCGTGAAGCCTTTCAGGTTCATCACCACGACCAGCAGCCAGAACGCCACCACGATCACCAGGGCGAAGATCGTGTAGTTGCGGTTCATGTCCACCCCCATGGTGATCACGACCAGCAGCACCGTCGCGCCCCATATCCAGGCGAGGATCTCGGCATCGACCCAGCCCCAATAGGCGGCCGGCCACAACAGGAACCCCATCGCGATGAGCGGCCAGGTGAAAATCAGCTTGGGGTAGGTATAGAAAACAACTTCGTACAGCTCTTTTTTCTGAGTCTCTTTGCCCTTTTCGTTATCGGCCATCATCTAGCTCCCGGTCTCATCGTATTCTGCCAGTTCTTCGACCATCCGCACATAGGACAATAGCTGCAATCGCGTCAGCTCATAGTGCTGGCGCAAAAGGCATACCCGCTGTGTATATTGTCGCTCACAAGGCAGGATTGTCGCCCGAAAAATCTCCGCGGCCCCCTCCGGCCGGGCAACGGCCTCCGTCCGGACCTGCTCGGTGTTCAGGTACCAGCCGATCCGGGCCGCCCGGTGCCGCAGGCCCGTCTCCAGGGCCTCGGGCACGTAATCCGCGAGGAACTCATCCCCCACCGCCAACACCTGGGCTGCGCGCCGGCCCACGGCCTCAACGGAAGCCGCCAGGCAGATACCCGGCCCAAAGACGGCCTCCATCCGCTCGAGATCCTGCGTCGGCGTCGCGTCCAGGCATCCCGCCGCGAACTCCACGTCGAAACACATGCGCAGGGCCAAGGCCCGACGCCAATCCGCCCCAAACATCCGGAAGATGTGGGCGCGGGCCGTCGCGCGACACGTCGAGAAGATCTCGTGGAACAGCACCCGTCGTGTCTGCCGGAGGTCATCCAGAACGCCCGGGCCGAAGACCTGTTCCACCAACACGTCGGAGGCCGGATGTTTCCAGAGGAAGTCTTGGGCATTGAAGAACGCCGGCTCGCCCGGCCGCGTGTGCGCCCGGTTCATCCGCCCGATCAGCGTGCCGACCCGCGTGCCGATCTTCTTCATGGTCAACGCGTGCCACAACGGCACCGGATGGCCGAACAGCACCTCGGCGAGCTTGGCCCGCCAGCCAAGCCCCACACATTCCCGGATCGCGCGAATCACCTGGTGCGCGGCGAACTGCTCCTGTAGCTTGGTGTCGTTGGCCGTAAAAAACGCGCCATCGTACCAGTCCTCCAGCAGTGACAGGTCGAACCCGATCCAGGAGCACTCCACCTTCTGCGGCAACGACTGGGCCAGGGCATAGCCCGCCGACGCGCAGAATCCCTCCTGCGCCCGCCCCTGCCGGGCGCGGACCGGCCGGAAGGCCTCAATGTACTCGACGAAGGCCTCTGCATTCTGGTCGTCGAGCCCCAGGCGATGGCGACACGACGGGTCCATCCCCTCGACCATGCGACGGATATGGCCGCGGTCGCAACAGGCTTCGGCCGTGGCCGTGGCGGGGTGGTCCGGTCCTTCATCCTCCTCGCGAAGCCGCGCCTCGTATTGGAAGACCCGCTCCCAGAGCACTTGCAGATGCCAGCGCATATCCGCCTTCTTGCGGTCTTCCATGAGGTTCAGGCCGTTCGCGTCGGCCATGAGGATTCGTTCGGAGCTGAACAGGTTGCTCAGGGCGATCAGCGTATGGCCCAGGCCGAAGGTCAGCAGCGCCACCACCGCGGGCAGCATCGCGGCGTCCAGCTTGTTGACCCGCAGATCATAGCCGAAGATGCGGTTTCCCGCGACATCGGTGAGGACCGCACCGACTCCGATGACCGCCGCAACCGTGGTGTACCGCACCCCCTGCCGCTTCAAGCGGCGACCGACCAGGTACAGCACCTGGCCTGCTCCGATCACCCGGCGATACTCGCGAAGATGGATCATGCCCGTTCTATAGCCGAAAACAACCCTCTCCACAAGCGGCCGCGGTCTACTTTGTGGCCGGCGGCATTCCCGGGGGCTTCCTGTCGCGACCGCCGACCATGGCGACAACCTCCTCATGGACCCGCAGAATGCCTGCATCCCGTTGCGGGGCGATTCGGTCAATCACCGCTATCGCCAAAACACCCGCCAGGAAACCGGGCACGATCTCATACAGCCACCCGCCCAGGCCGGTCTGCTTCCACACCACGAGCGTCACCGTCCCGGCCACCATTCCCGCCAAGGCCGAGTACCACGTAGTCCGCCGACTGAACAGGGCGAACAGCATCACCGGTCCAAAGGCGGCCCCAAAACCGCCCCATGCGTAGGCCACGATTCGTAGAATCGTCTCATCCGGGTTCCTCTTCGGATCGACCGCCAGCGCCAAAACCAGCGCGATCGCCGCAATCACAAGCACGCAGAGACGGCCGACGCGAACCACCTCCTTGGGGGCGGCCTGACGGCGCAGGACCTTCTGATAGAAATCCTCGCTCAGGGCCGAGGAGGAGACCAGCAATTGCGAGTCGATGGTGGACATGATCGCCGAGAGGATCGCGGCCAGCATCACGCCCCCCAGCCAGGGATCGAGCAGGTCCTGGATCATGTAGATAAAGACCTTCTCCTCCTCGCCGTCCTTCAGGCCGGGCACCATGCCGGCCCCCACCAGGCCGATGGCCACGGCCCCGGCCAACGACAGCGCCACCCACACGATCGCGATGGCCATGGACTCCCGCAGCTTCGACAGCGAGCGGGCGCTCATGAACCGCGTCAGGATGTGCGGCTGGCCGAAATACCCCAACCCCCAGGCCGTCGCGGACAGCAGCCCCACCGCGCCGAATCCCGCGGGGAATACGTTCATGGAAACGCCCTGCTCGGTCAGGCGGTGCCCCACGGCACCAGGCCCACCCAATTGCATCATGCCCCAAATCGGCACGACGACAATCGCCAGCAACATCAGGCTGCCCTGAAACAGATCCGTCCAGCAAACCGCCAGAAATCCGCCGAGGAACGTGTAAAAGACGATAATGACGCCGCCGACCAGAACGGCCCCGCTGTAGGGCAGGTTGAAGGCCGACTCGAACAGGCGTCCGGCCGCCACCAGCCCGCTCGTTGCATAGATCGTGAAAAAGATCAAGATGACCAGCGCCGAGAGCGTCCGCACCAAGCCGGTCGGATCGGCGAAGCGGGCTTCGAAGAAGCACGGCAGGGTGATCGCCCCGACTCTCTCGGTGTACACCCGCAATCGGGACGCGACGATCAGCCAATTGAGGGCCGTGCCGACGAACAGCCCCACGGCGATCCACACCTCGCGACCGCCGGCCAGATAGACGGCGCCCGGAAGCCCCATCAGCAGCCAGCCGCTCATGTCGCTGGCCTGAGCGCTCAGGGCCGTCACCCAGGCCCCCATGCCGCGACCGCCCAGCAGATAGTCCTCAATGCTCGTGCTGCGGCGGTAGAAATACGCCCCGATGACCAGCAGAATCACGAAATAGAGGATGAACGTCACGGTCGTACCGTTCGGCATGGGATTCTCCCAGATGAATCGGCGGAGCGTGGCGCCCGGCCGATCCCCGGCCGTTCGGCACCTTCACATTCATTATCCTCGCTGATCTCCCCGACCGATCTGGCGCAAACGGTCGCGACATTCGCGCGCGCGGGCCAACATCGCCGCCAGGAGGATCCGCTGCCCCAATTCGGTCACCTGCCGCTGCCGGCGCGATACCAACTCGATAAAGGCCTCGGCCTTGGCCAGCGTCAGCTCCGCCGCCAGAGGATGCAAGCCTTCGTCTTGAGCCGTCTCTTCCAGCCCCCGCAATTCTGCCACCAACAACTGTATTTCCTCGGATTCCACCCCGATGACCCCACAGAAACTCTCAGTTCGGACAGATGCCATCCATCCCGATCTGGACACCAAGTCTAACCGCCTGTTGAAAACGTGTCACCCCGGACCCCGGATCAGGCCCGGGGCAGGCTTTGATCCGGAGTCCACGCTCGACGTGTGGTGTGCTCTCTGCACGCAAAGCGTGGATTCCCGCCCACCGTGGCGCGTCGTCGACCTTCGCGGGAATGACAAGAAGGGCCCGATTCTGTGGCCCGTACGTTTTTCAACGGACTGCTAATCCCCTTAGTGTATCCGAACACGCCGTGCAACGTCAAGATAACGAATTGACAGACCTGTCCCCCATTTTGAAATGCCGACGACGGCACATCCGTCGCACGCTTCATCGTGTCCTCCTGCCCTCCGCAGACACACTTTCGTTTACGACGATAAAGCCGACTTGTTCGGCCGTCGCTCATGCGTCTGCGCCATGACCCGCCCTTTGCCCTCGGCAGAAAGCCGCCGCCCCAAGAAGCTGGTCATGGAGGCTATTCCACGGTCACGCTCTTGGCGAGGTTCCGCGGCTTGTCCACGTCGTGCCCGCGCAATACGGCGGCGTGATAGGCCAGCAATTGCAGCGGAACGACCGTCAGCATCGGCTGCAAGGCGTCCACCGTCTCGGGCACGGTGATCAGGTGATCGGCGTAGCGACGGATATGCTCGTCGCCCTCGTCGGCCACGACGATCGTCCGGCCACCGCGACTGCGGACCTCTTCGATGTTGCCGATGATCTTATCGTAGTGCGCGCAGCGCGTGGCGATGAACACCGCCGGCAGGCCCTCGGTGATGAGCGCGATGGGCCCGTGCTTCATCTCGGCCGCGGGCAGTCCCTCGGCGTGAATGTAGCTGATCTCCTTGAGCTTGAGCGCCCCCTCCAGGGCCACGGGGTAGTTGAAGCCCCGCCCCAAGAACAGCCAGTTGTTTCGCTCGATGTTCGCTTCGGCGATGGAGCGGATGTGCGGCCCCTGGTCCAGGATTCGCTCGATCTTGCTCGGTATCGCCGTCAGCTCCGTCAACAGATCCGCCGCGTGTTCCGAGGCGATATGGCGGCGGCGTCCGAGCTCGATGGCCATCATCGCCAACACCGCCACCTGGGCGGTGAAGGCCTTGGTGCTGGCCACGCCGATCTCCGGCCCCACCCGCAGATAGACCCCGGCGTCGGTGGTGCGGGCGATCGTCGAGCCGACGACGTTGACCACCCCCAGCACCAGCGCCCCCCGCTCCTTGGCCTGTTCGATCGCAGCCAGCGTATCGGCAGTCTCCCCCGATTGACTGATCGCGATGACGATCGTGCCGTCTTCGATGACGGGGTTGCGATATCGCAGCTCGCTGGCGTATTCGACCTCCGCCGGAATCCGCGCGAGCTGCTCGAAGAGGAACTCCCCGACCAGACCCGCGTGCCAGGCCGTGCCGCAGGCCGCCAGGATGATCCGTCGCGTCCGCGTCAGGGTGCGAAGGTGCGATTGCAGACCACCCAGCACGACGCGACCGTTCTGCAGGTCGATCCGCCCTTGCAGCGTTCGGGCCAGGCTGGTCGGCTGCTCGGCGATTTCCTTCTGCATGTAGTGGTCGCAGCCCGCCAGCTCGATCTGCTCGAGTGAGAACTCGACTTCCTGCAATTCCTTGGTGACCGGCACGTTGGCCCGCGTCTTGGTGCGAAACCCCTCCGGTGTGATCGTTACGATCTCATCGTCGGACAGGTAGATGGCCTGGGTGGTATGCTCCACGATCGCCGCCGCATCCGAGGCCAGGATGTACTCATTCTCGCCCACCCCCAGGATGAGCGGGCTGCCCTTTTTGGCCCCGATCAACACATGCGGCAGATCGGTGCACACAATGGCCAGGCCGTAGGTGCCCACCACCTCGCGCAAGGCCTGCTGGACCGCCCACTCAAAGCGCGCCGCGCCCTCCAGGGCGGCCGTAGCCCCGGATTCGGCCGGATTCGCGTAGAAATGCCCGATCAGGGTCGCGACGACTTCGCTGTCCGTCTCGCTGGCGAAGGTGCACCCCTTGCCGGCCAGCCACGTCTTGAGCGTGGCGTAATTCTCGATGATCCCGTTGTGGACGACGATGATCTTGCCCGTGCAATCGACGTGTGGGTGGGCATTGGTCGTTGTGGGGGCCCCGTGCGTGGCCCAACGCGTGTGCCCCAGGCCGATGTTCTGGCCGGCATCCTCCGCCGGGAGAACCGCCTCCAGGGCGCTGATGCGACCGGCGGTCTTTGTCAGCGCGACCGCCCCGTCCGACAGCAGCGCGACGCCCGCCGAATCGTACCCCCGATACTCCAGCCGCTTGAGCCCCTCGACCAGGATCGGCCGGGCCGGCTTATGCCCCAGATATGCCACAATCCCGCACATACCACGCATTCCTTTCGATTGAATCACCCGGCCATTGCACACCCTCGGAAAACCGGCCCGATTATCCGTATCATCGTCCTGAGCGGCAGGCCTGTCCACCTGAAAACCCATTCCCCCGACTATCCGGGTGCGGCTGGCGCCATCGCCCGCGAATATCGGACCTGACCAGGACGGCGGCTCTCGCTCGAGGTCGTGGATACGGGCTTGAGTCGCGGCGTGACACCGACTAACGGGACGGGGCCTGTTCGAGAGAGGAGGACGCTTTCCAGGGTTCGGTCGCGGCAGGGGTGGCGCTCGGCGTGGCTCCCGTGACCGAGGTTATCGGCACATCGGGCTGCCCCCGGACCGCGTGAACGAAGGCCCGCGAACTGATCTTCACCGGCCCGCGGATCAGCTCCGGAACGCTGAACGCATCCAGGCAAGACTCATAGAACGCGGGGTCCTCCCGGGGCAGCACGAAGGGCTTGCCGGCCCGTCCGTCGGCGTCGATATAGCACAGAAACGTCCGCGTGAAGGGGCCCCCTTGTCGGCGGCTGCTGAAGGCCAGCCAGCGGCTGTTGCTTGAGAAGCTGTGCCAGGATTCGGACTGCTCGCTGTTGACGTCCAGCTTCCGATACTCGCCCGTCCCCAAGTCCATGATGTACAGGTCGCTGCTGGCCTGATAGATGGGGAAGCACCCGTGGTCGCACATGCAGAACACCAGGAACCGGCCGTCGGGAGAGAGACGCGGCAGCAGAATGCTCTGGCCCGTCTCCTCGGCCGACAACACCGTCTCCGGCGTCCCCCACGTGTCGGATTCCAGATCATACCGCACCCGCCGCAGGTCGTATCGAATCTGCTCTATATGCTCCAGCGGAATGCGATCCCGGTCCTCCCAGAGAATCGGGGCACTACAGAAATAGAGGACCTGTCCATCCGGCGACCAGGTGGGGTAAGACTCCAAGCGCTGCTTGTCCGCGATGGCCGGCGCCGTTTTCACGGTCTGGGCGGCAACCTGATAATAGAATAATCCCGAATCGAGATCGACCACGTCCCGCACTTCGGCGCGGGCCGTATGAAAAAACTGCCGCACCTTATTGATCGAGTAGACGGCCAACTGTCCCGAAGGATGCCACGATGTGTAAGTCCACTTGATGTCGACCTTCTCGACCCGGCCATCGCGGCCGAGAAGCACGCCACTGCCATAGGGTCCGCTGCGGATGCTGATCGCCAGGGTGTCCGGTTGCTGGTTCAGGAAGGTGTGGCAATTAAGGCAACCGTTCCGAAACGACCGACCATCCAGGAGCGTGGTCTGCTCAAAGCTCTCGAGGTCCCGCTGTTCAATGCGGATGCTCTTGAAGAAATTGTAGTTGGGTCTCAGGGCGCGATAGGTGATGTGGCTGTCGATCGGCTCATCGGCGACGTGGTTGGTGATCCGGGGGTGGCGGCGCCACTGTCCGGAGTCATCGGCGGCGTACACGTCGAACCACACCTCGCCGCCCCGGTTGGCCTGGAGCAAACGCCGCCAGGGACGTATGGGGATGCGTATCTGAGCATTCCCGGAACCCAAGTCCATCGCCCCGCCCTGAGGACCGTGGATACGCACGGAATAACGTGCTGCGCGGTTCTCAATCACGAAATTCAGGGGGGCGATATTCGGAGGGATCACCACATCCGTGTAGTCCGGTCGAATGCGAACAGGCTCGTCCGAGGCGGTGAATGTCCGCGGCACCCTGGCGCGTGACAGAACCGACCAAGCCGCCCCCAACACCGCGACGACACCCACGATCGCGACCGCCGTCACATGATGCCGCCGATTCATAGGCCCACCTCCACCGGGAACATCGCATAGTAGAAGTAGCTGTGGGCGAACTCGGGGGCCAAGGCCGCCATCCCCCGCGAGCGGTCATACCCCATCGCGCGAAACGCCCCGGTAATTCGCTCAAAACGTGCGACGTGCCGCGGGTCCATCGCATACCCATGCAGGTCCACCCCCCCACGCGTTCGGCTCGAATGCACGAGCACGGCCTCGGCGTAAAGCGGCGGAAGCTCGGTGTATCCGAGCGGTCTGAGCCGATGCAGGTGGGCGACGAGTCTCTCCGGCTGCCGCTGGAGCAGGTAATGGGCCATGAGGTACTCGAAGGCCATGCGATTATTCGGCTGCTCCTCCAGAAGATCCAACAGGGCCTGCTCCACCGTTGTGTCGGTCACGGGCTTATCGACCCGCCGCCGCAGGGCACGGATCCGCCAAATCTCCGGGTCCTCGGCGGTTTCGGGATCACGTTCCAGGCCGGCCAGAAGCCGCCGGCCGACGGGCCCATAGACCGGATCGCGGCTCAGGGCCTTGAGATACACCCGCGCGGCGGCCGTCCGTCCCTTAGCCACGCAGATGCGACCCAGCAGCTCCAGGTACAGCGGACAGGCCCCTTCGGTCTCCAGCAGCTCGCTCGCCCAGTGCTCGGCGTTGTTCAGGTCGCCCAGCTCATAGTACCACCGGACGATCCGCGAATAGGCGGTTCGCGGTCGGACGGACGACACGCCGAACAACGTCAGGGCATCAGGGTTCTGCGGAAAGTAGAACAGGTCGTAAGGCAGACGGCCAACGTGGTAGAGGGCATGGTTCGCATCGAAGTTGCTGCACGGATCATACAAACCACGAGTATTCAGTCGCTCAACCTCCGCCAGCACCGCCGGCCAGTCCTTCAGGCGGCTGTGGCGATGGATGGATAGAACCAAGCCGGTGTTCGATCCCGCGGTCGGCAGGATTGCGGCATACAGGATGAATCCGCCCGCCAGACCCGGCAGGCCCGTCGCGAGAACACGCCCGATGGCGTGGGGCATTCTCAAATCCGGCCGGTCTGCATCTTGCGTCGCACACGTTCGTCGGTCGGGCCAGTGGGCGATGATCAGCACGATGACGAGTCCCGCGTACAGCCCCTGCAGCAGGACCCGCGTGGTCGGGCTCCACTCACCGGCTTGGGTGGGATGGAACGGCGTGCCGCCCAGCCAGAGATCTCTGGCCTCGTACACAGACCACCATCCGCCCAGAAAGGCGGCTACGGCGACGGCCACGACCGCATGGAGCACGCCTGAAAACAAACGCCGGTCGAGGCATTCACGCCCGACGACCACGGCAGCCATCAGCAGCCCGGAGGCCCCGACGAGATAGTACGCCGCCGAGATCAGTACGGCAAACCGTGCCAGCCGCCATCGACCAAACCGCTCGAGCCCATCGTGCAGGACCACCAGTCCGCCAACGACCGCCACGGCCAACCCCACGGAGAGCACATGGTCGTATTGGCTGTAGCCCACCAGGAAGCCCAGGACTCCGATGTGCCCAAGAAGTCTGGAAACGCTGGCTCCCAGCGTCCGTGTGGCCAGCCGTACGGCCAGATAGATCGCTCCCGCGACGGCGGTGATCATCAAGGCGCCGAGCCAACGGTAGTAGAACCACTGCGAGAGAAACCCCGTGACATACCGCAGTGGTCCCCCACATTCAGCCAAGTGCTCACGCAGAAATGTCCACCCCGAATGAAACGGCGGCCAGTCAAAATACACGCCGAAACCGTGGTAGATCACCGCCGGATCGACAACCAAGGCCACCCAGAAGAACACGCCGACGAACACCAGCGCGGTCAGCAGCGTCGCAAGGAGCCCCCATCGCATACCACATCCCTGCCGCGGCGACGGCCGTGGCGGGTGCTCCTTTTGGGTTGTCCTCCGACCCCGAACCATGCGTCCTCAGTTCCTCCGGCCAAGGGGCGATCTGAACGACGCGCTCAGGCCTCATCGGGCGGGCCATACAGCCAATGCGCCTGGGCCAAGGGGTAATCGATGAGCTCCTCGGGTTTGAAATACAGGGGAATCTCCACCTCCGCCGACGCCGGGGAGTCCGAGCCGTGGATCAGGTTGAACCCGTGCGAACAGCCGAAGTCGCCGCGGATCGTGCCCGGCTGGGCCTCGGTGCCGAACGTCTCGCCCATCAGCCGCCGGCTCATCTTGATGACATCGTCCGCCTGCCAGACCATGACCAGCACGGGCGATGAGGAAAGGTACTGGACGGCCCGCTCGAAGAAGGGTTTGCCTTTGTGTACGGCGTAGTGCTTCTGCGCCAGCGCCTTGCTGATCTTCATGAACTTGGCCGCGATTAGTTGGAAGCCCTTCTGCTCGAAGCGGGCAATGATCGAGCCGACCAAGCCGCGTTGAACGGCGTCCGGTTTCAGAATAATCAGTGTCCGTTCAGCCATGGCTGCATGGTTCCCTCCGGCAGGGCGACGTAAGAAAAAACGCCGCCCGTCCCGATGGACAACGGCGGCGCCCCATGTCTCGCGTGGGTGGGCCTCTACGACCCGGCCGCCACGATATAGACTTCCACCCGCCGATTCGCCGGATTGCCCTTGTTGCCGGGCTCGTTCGGCGCGGCCGGTCGGTACTCGCCAAAACCGCGAACGCTCATCCGCTGCGGCGTCAAGCCGTCCTTGACCAATTCCTGCAGCACGCCGATCGCCCGGTGGGCCGACAGGTGCCAGTTCGTCGGGTGTTGGGCCTTGCTGTACTTGATCGGCTGGTCATCCGTGTGGCCGGCGATGATGATATCGAAGTTCTGTGCATCGGGCGATTTCATGATCTCAGCCAATGCATTGACCGCCCCTTTTGCGGACTCCGACACCTCGGCGCTGCCCGATGCGAACAGCAGGTCGCTCTTGAACTTGAGCATCCCCTTGTCCTCGTCGAACTCCACCATGTCGCTGCTCTCGGTGAACCGGCGCAACTGCTCGTTGAGCAGCGGCGGCAGCACCGACGGACCCTTGAGCAGTTGGGCGTTCAGTTTTTCGATCAGCGCCTTCTGCTCGGCGATGGTCTGCTCCAGGGCCGCGATCTCGGCGTCACGAGCCCCCGGCAGAAGAGCCTTCTGCTCCTCGCAGGTCTTGAGCTTGGCCTGAAGCTGGCTGAGCATCAGATTCGCCGCGCCCAACTCGCTCTCCAGATCGGAGATACGCCTTCGCTGGGTGTCGTTCTGTAGTCTCAGATCCTGCATTTCGCTGCCACAGCCGCTGACAAACGTCATGGCCCCCAACAGAACGAGCACAATACTACCGCTCGAAAGCTTCACGCTCCGCAT
>OMKS01000164.1_pt1 | contig 59082 bp, 54 predicted proteins | sample 1674721 | NCBI WGS metagenome assembly OMKS01 (sample SAMN06264996, study PRJEB25208) | sediment metagenome | isolation source: hot spring sediment | place: USA: California | collected 2014-09-02 | reverse complement strand
CGATAATGCGTGGACATATTCCAGTCTGCTCTTTGCTGTCGGTGCACGGTGAACTGTGAACGGTGAACTATTTCCATAGCTACGCCGCGGTGACGAAGGACGCCGCGCAACGCAGCAAATGGACTTTTTACGAAGCCGTCACTATTCCCTTGAAAACCATCCATTAAAAATAGTAATAAAGCAACAACAACTCATGCGAAAGGGGATACTCCCATGAAAGTAACCTGCCTGGGTGCGGCCCTCACCGTTACCGGTTCATCATTCCTCCTGGAGAGCAATGGTATCCACATCCTCATAGATTGCGGCATGTTCCAGGGCAGCCAGGAGATACAGAAAAGGAACCGTACATTTCATTATTCGCCAGGAGATATCGACTACCTCCTCCTTACCCATGCGCACATCGACCATAGCGGTCTGATACCAAAACTGGTGAAAGAAGGGTTCAAAGGCCAGATCATCACCTCCAGGGCCACGAATGAACTTTGCAGTATTATGTTGCGGGACAGCGCCCATATTCAGGAGACAGAAGCAGAGTGGGAACACAAGCGCAACAAAAGAAGAGGGAAGAAAGGCCTACCCCCTGCCCCACTCTATACTGTGAGAGATGCCGAAGCCAGTATGCACTTATTCAAACCGATAGATTACGGTGAACCCATCCAGCTTACCCCGCAACTTAATGCCCGATTTCTGGACGCCGGACATATTCTGGGCTCAGCCTTCATCGAAATCTGGGATCACAGCGTATCGCCACCCATGAAGGTGGTCTTCTCCGGTGACATAGGCCAGAAAGAACAAATGCTTGTCTCCGACCCGACCGCCATCCAGGAAGCAGATTTTCTTTTCATGGAATCCACCTACGGCGACCGTCTGCACAAGAGCAAGGAAAAGACGCATCGTGAACTTTTGCATGCCATCCAGGATGCCGTAAAAAACCATGAGAAGGTCATTACTCCCGGCCTTTGCCGTGGAACGCACCCAAGAACTGATTTACATCCTGAGCCGCTTTTACCATGAAGGGCTGCTGCCCGAAATACCCATTTATATAGACAGCCCCCTGGCCATCTCCGCTACCGAGATATTCCGCAATAATACGGAGTTCCTGAATGACCAAACCCATGTCCTTCTGGGGAGAGGAGATCACCCGCTGGCATTGCCTACCCTCTCTTTTGCCCGCACGACCGAAGAATCTCGGGCTATAAACCAGAGTGCAGGGCCGGCCATTATCATCGCCGCCAGCGGCATGTGTGATGCCGGTCGAATCAAACACCATCTGCGAAACAATCTGTGGCGTCCTGGCGCGCGCATCGTGTTCGTCGGCTATCAGGCCCAGGGGACACCAGGGCGACAGATCATCGACGGGGCGCAAAAAATCAAACTCTTCGGAGAAGAGATTGCCATAAAGGCTAAGATTCACACTCTGGGTGGTTTTTCAGCCCATGCGGATCAAAGGGAACTCCTGGAATGGCTTGGGAACTTCACTAATCCCCGCCTGAAGGTCTTTGTGGTCCACGGCGAAGAGGATGTCAGCCTAGAATTTGTGAAGGCTATCGAACGCACCTTCTGGCTGGAGGCCAGGGCTCCAGAGTGGCTGGAAACCTTCGAACTTTCGCCTATAGCCGCACAGACTGAAACCGTCAAGACTGAGGCGTTACAGGTAATGCCTGATCTGAATCGTATCGAGATGGAAATACGCAAACTAAAAAACAAACTCTACAGTAAAAGCAAGGGCCGATTGGAAGGGGAGGAGGCAATCAGCGCCAGGCTAAGGGGATTAAATGAAGAGATCCAAGCACTTATCAAGATGACCACAGCAGAAGATTAAAAGATACCAGTTATGTACTAATCGGAGCAATTAATTAGCTAGGGCGTCCTGTATTACCCGCATTATCTTCTCATAATCAAAGGGTTTGGTTACGAGGAAGTCCACACCATCGTCCTTTAGGGTCTCAGTATCAAACTGCGCTCCCCAGCCGGTGATCATTATAGTTGGTATATCAGGCCGCAAGGCCTTTATCTTTTTGGTTAAAACCCGTCCGGACATGCCGGGCATACCCAGATCGGTCATAAGCAGGTCAAACCGGCCTCTCTGAAAAAGTTCTATACCTGATTCGCCATTCGTGGCCGTAACTACCCGGTGGCCAGCACTGCCCAGGAGTTTATCCAACACTATCAAAACCTCCTCATCGTCATCCACGATCAGGATATCTGCTTGTTTCATAGAAAAATCAGCGGAGACATCAGCCTTTGCTTCTCCTTTTAACTTAGCGATGGGGAAATGAAGAATAAATTTGGTCCCCCGACCTTCTTCGCCTTCTACTTCTATGTCCCCGCCATGCCTGGTTATGGTGCCATAAGAAACGCTCAAACCCAGGCCCATGCCTTTCTTCCCCTTGGTGGTAAAAAAGGGGTCGAATATCTTTTCCTTAATCTCCTTAGACATGCCACAACCGGTGTCCGCAAGGCAAATCTCTACGCGCTCATTATGTATGCCGGTTCGAATCGTTATCTTCCCGCCTGTGGTCATAGCATCCACCGCATTGAAAATGAGATTGGTAAAGACGTCCTTTAGCGCCGAGGGGTTACCCATTACAGGCCCTATTTCACCTAACTCCGTCTCCAGATCAATATTTATACCTTCCATCAGCGGTTTTTCTTTCCAGTTGGGACGGGTAAGCTGGACTACATCCTGAATAAGCTCATTAATATTGATAGGGACAAAGTCTTCGTCCTTGCGAATACGTGTAAATTCCTGCAACCGTTTAATTGTATCCGAGGCGGCCCTGGCCCCTTTTTCTATGGCCTTGAGCCTCTCCCGCAGACTGAGATCGTCGATTTGTAATAATAAGATCTGGGCGTTGCCTAAAATAGACATAATGACGTTATTAAAATCATGGGCTATGCCCGAAGCCATCTGTCCCAGGGCCTTAAATTTCTCTGATACCACCAACTGATCCTGTGTGGACTTGAGCTCTTCAAAGGCCCGGTGCAATTCCTCGTATAACCTGGTATTTTCAAGAGATATGGCCAGAGGCGAGGCCAGACCATCCAAAAATGCCTTGTCATCCGCTGTAAAATCCTCTTCTCCTTCTTTATTGAAGATACAGAGCATTCCCATAACTTTACTTTTACAAACAAGAGGCACAGCAATAAGAGAATTAATCTTCTTGCCAGCAACATACATGTCCAGCTCAGACAGCCCCTTGGGATAAATAACTGTTTTCCCGTCTTTAAGGGCTGCTTGAAAGGCTGAGGCAGACATAACCCTCTCCTTTAACTCCTCGACTTTTTCATCCAGTGTTGAAGTCCTGGCCACGATATTTGTCTGGCCTTCGGGGTCAACTGAAACAATGAAACCGGCCTGTGCCTTTATGAAACGGCAAATGCGGTCTAAGATAACACCCAGGACATCCTGGAAATCAAGTATGGATCCCAAATTAAGAGAAAAATCATAAAGGGTTCTGTAGCGCTCCTCTGACTTTTCCAGCTCGCGCGTCCTCTCTTCTACACGGTTTTCAAGGGTCTGATGATGTTCCTCTGCCTGCCTTTTAAACTCACCGAGGCTGCGGGCCATCTGATTAAAATTTTCCGCCAACTCACCGATCTCGTCTCGCGACGGGACCCTGACCCGCTCTCCAAATCGCCCTTCCGCAATCGCTTTAGAAGCCTTAGTTATGGTCAAAATGGGCTTAGCAATGCTCCGGCCTACTCTAATTGTGGTAACCACAATAACCCCACCGACCAGAAGCATAATGCCCGCAAACCAATACCTGACTGTACGGATCCGGGCAAATATCTCTTCTTCATTAGCTTCGATGAATAATTTCCACCCGAGCCCTTTAAAATCCTCAAACCCTGCCGAGCTGGCATAAGCTGCGGTTTTAGCCAGACCGCCCCTGGAATAGCGTAAAAGCCCAAAGGTATCAGCCAAAGCCTTACCCGAATCAATGCTGATACCATCGCGTTTCATACTTTTGCCTACCAGCTTTCTTTCGGCATCACCAATTACTCTATCGCCATCAGCCTTTGTCAGGAAAACGCAATTGGAACCCATTCCTGATTGCAAAAAGTTCCTATGCACATTCTCCATCGCACGTTGAAATGGCTGCCACGAAAGGCGGGCCAGCAAGAAACCAATGATTCTGGGTTGTCCGGCCCCTGGTATTGGTCTGGAAAGTAGCTTGCGGGTTAGCCCGGCCAGGCTATAGGACTGAGAAGTAGAAATAACGGGAATAGCTATATTTAAACCATATCCGCCATCGCGATAAATAGCATCCCTGATAGGCGAGATATCCCAATCTCCGACCACCAGGCCCTGCACGGGCGCCCTTTTAAACCAGGCTTCTTCTCTAAAATTATGTCCTTGTATCATAGAAAGCGTCCGGGAGGGCATAGGACGGCCAAGCCTATCTATGGTATTTGTGGCCAGAAGGCGGCCTTGTTTATCGAAAACAAGGAAGAAATCATAAAGCCGGTGATCCAACGTCTGCTGGTTCAGAAAACGGATTAATTCTTCCTTTTTATTATTCTCAAGTGCAAACGTGATGGTAGGCGATGGCGCCAGTGTCCTGACGTCCACCATGCGCTCAAAGATTATGTGATCGATGCTCTGGATGGTATTGCGCGCCGTAGCCTGCAATTGTTCGCCGATCTCTTTTTGCAAGGCGCTCCGGGCACTAAAATAAGCCATCGCCCCAACAACAATAAGGGGAATAATGGAAAGGAGCAGAAACCAGAAAAGTAGTTTCCGGCGGAGGGGAGAATACGGTAATGTTTTGATGCCCATCAATCCAGCCCGCTTTTTATTCTATTATGACAGATGATTACCATGACGACAAGCAGATTAAAAATCCCGTATCACTTTAGACCTATGAAACAATATGGCAACCAACCTGCTCAGGGGTTATCCTAAGTTGACCGGGGATTGGAATACTGGAATGATGGAATATTGAGTTCTGGAAATTGTTATAAGTTCACGGTTCTGGGTTCACAGTTTTTCAACCCGGAACTCGGAACTGTGAACCGATTTTATTCTCCATTATTCCGCCATTACATTCACCCAATGAAAATGCAACCCGGTTTTCAAAATATGCTTGCCATGCGCCCATATTTGACATAAGTTAACAGTAACTACCCATATTCAAAGTTCCAGGGTTCACGGTTGAAGGTTAGAGAGCGGCGGAGATTGATATGAAAGGCGCAAAGTAGCTAACCCTGAACCGTGAACCTGACAACCTAATTTAAGATATTAATCTACGGAAGGCAAGAATACACAGTGCCACTTGTAGCTACCGACGGGGACCGGGACCCAATCCTCATCTGCAAGGTTATTTTTGACGTCCTGAATCCGGGAAAAGTCCTCGAAACATTAAAGGCCCGGCCTGATTTCAAGGTATTAGAAAAAAAGGAGCGCCGGGTAACCAACATCCTGTGGATGCACAACCCGGTTCGCCCCGGCGAATCTGCCTATGGCACGACCTGTGGCATGACCAGCCAGCAGTCAGGGCCAAACAGGGCACATCTAATAAGCGATGACGGTCAACCCTTATCAGGGATTATAACCTTGAGCCCCGGAAGACTTATTCTGAAATGTGTAACCAGAACACACGCCACTATGGGACAAGAAATTCTATTAAAAGTTGCCGGGCCAAATCTACGCTACCGGATAACCACCTATGAAACACCCATCCGCCTGCGGCAGACAAAGAACAATGAAACTAATCCCCCCTCACCCCTCTTCCCTGACCACCTATCTCCCCATCTGCCGCCTGAATTCTTTAAAAGCTACTTTGAGGTGCACTGGGTTCATGAAAAAATCCCAGCCCTGGACGGCCTGACACCCCTCCAGTGCGCCCGCAGCAAACGCAAAAAAGAGCGGGACAGATTGGCTGCTCTCCTGGCTACCTTTAAAAATTCATCGATAGGTCTCTATGATTTCAATCGTCTTATAGATATCCTGGGGTTCAAAGATTATCCACTACTCCGGGAAGAACATATTACAAGACAGAAACTAAGAGAAAAAATAATGACCGTGATCGACAACAACCTGCGTTTTATCATGGCTATTAAGAAGGCGGGGGGGGATGCCTTAACCATCCTGGCCCAAAGGCTGGCTGAAGTAAATGTCATGCTGCAAGGGCTTGTTTACTTCCTGGAGCAGGCTAAAAGGACAAAAACAGAGCTAATCGCTTTAACCAGGACACTGGAACAGATAGAAGAAATGACGCAAATTCTACAGACAGAGACCTTATCCGGCAACCCGCGCAGGAAAACAGTTGAAGAGCTGATTGGTGACCCTGACTGGGATCACCGCCAGGTCATTACCACAGAGGTGGTTGATACCGTCACCTGGGAAATTGAGAAAGTCTGGTGTGAAAATATTGAGCAAAAACCCATTAGCCCGCATACTTCGCTTACCACCGCGCTGAATAATATACCGGCCCTGTGGGTGGCCGCCATTCAGAAAAATCTTGATCTCCCCCGCAAAACCACAAAAAGAAAGAATATTAAAATTATCGCGGAGAATCTTTCCAGCCTCAAAATCTTAAACAGGATTGTGGAGAGGTTAGCCGCACTATCTATGCCCGCAGTAAAGGCCTTAAAGATTATTTACACCCATGGCGGGATTTACCCTTATGACAAACTGGCCGGCCTCTTTGGTGGTGAAGAAACCGACGGATACTTCTGGGATAAAAGAAAACCGACCTCCCCCCTGGGTCTCCTGCGGTCGCATGGCCTTCTCTTCGTTGGCCGGACTAAAAAAGAGGACGCTTATTATAAAATTGCCGTCATCCCTGCGGAGATCAGGCAAAACCTCTCTTTTTTGGAGGACATGCCCCTATAGCCGATATAAATGCAGCGCATCAGACGGCGCAGGCGTGGCCTTTATCGTTTCGCACCCATCCCCGCGGATTGAAACCTGCACCTCTGGTTCTCCCCTTAACCGGCTATAACCAGCCACAATACCGGCGGCCAGAGACCTATCGGAACAGGGAGCGGCCCCGCGTACCAGACCGGTCGGCCCTGCTCCACCGGTTATATTCATTAACAGATCACCCGGTTGAAAAAGGCCTTTAATTTCCTTATTCTCGGCCTCGTTTCTACCCACAACCAGCCAACTCTTCCCAGGGAGAAGAAAATGCCGTCCGACTTGCATGAGAAGGCAGGCGTTTTCCGTAATCACCGGCAGAGCCCCAAAAAGATTCTTAATCCGCCGGGATAAAGCCGGGTCAGTGAGCACACACCCGCCGGCCGGTGCAGGGTAGTCATGGATGCCCAGCTCACGGGCCAGGGCCATCTGTTCTTTGCGCCCCCGGCCGCTTATGCCCAGAAGCCCGGCGCGATCCACCAATCCCTCTTCTTCCACACGGGTAGGCGGAAGCTTTAATGCGCTAAGCGGACGCAAGAGCAGGCCCGTAACTGAGGCATCCCTTTCTACTATGCGGAGTGTATCCCGGCGTTGAGACATGGGCCGCTGCCCCAGGACCTCACCGCTCGCCAGAAACGAGGCCCCTCGCGAAGCCAGTTCCCTCCTGGCCCTTGTCAGCAGCAGGATCTTACAGTCCACACAAGGGTTAAAACAGCGCCCATAGCCGTGAGGTGGATTTCTTAAGACCTCTATAAAACTTCCCCCGACATCTATTACAGAAAGCCTTATTCCATACCGTCTCCAGACCTCTTCAGGATATGACTCCTGATCCTTACTGCGGCCAAAGAAAGGAGAGATAAAATGTAAGGCCTCGACCTCTATCCCCTGCTGTTCCATTAACTTACAGACCAGTATGCTATCCAGGCCACCGGAAAAGAGGGCCAGGGCCTTTACCTTGGTCAAAAACCCTATCTCCTTCGCCGCTCTATCATTTCCCGGGCATGCGCCCTGGTCTTTTCGGAAATCTCTACACCACCCAACATCCGCGCTATCTCTTCCACGCGCTCCTCCCCTGAGAGTTCTTTGACTATGGTTTCAGTGCGGGATCCCTTTTGCACCTTATCTACCCCGTAATGCCTGTCTGCAAAACAGGCAATCTGTGGCAGATGGGTGATACAGATAACCTGATGGCGGCCGGCCAAGTCCCCCAGCTTGCGCCCCAGTACCTCGGCTACGGCGCCGCCTATACCGGCGTCAACCTCGTCAAAAATGGTAGTTTCCACCCCATCCCTTTCTGCCAGGACGCTCTTCAGGGCCAGCGTGATACGAGAAAGCTCTCCTCCAGAGGCAATCTGCGCCAGTGGTTTCAAATCTTCGCCGATATTTGGGGCAATGAGAAATTGAACTTCATCGATACCATTTTCTGAAAGTATATCCCTTACCTCTTCCTTAAGCGGGCTGAAATCAACCATAAATCTGGTACGGGGCATGTGGAGCGATTCCAGCTCCCGACAGACCGCCTCTGCCAATTGTGTAGCCGCGGCCTTACGCTTGGCCGACAAATCCAGCGCCCGCCGGATGACTTCTTCTTCGGCCCTGGCTGCGGATGCGTCAATGCCGGCAAGTTCCTCCTGCCTTTCTTCTATACCGGCCAACTCCTGTTCCATCTCAGCGCTCAGGGCCAGGATTTTCTGGGTGTCTCCGTCGTATTTCTTCTTAAGCCGGGACAGCTCCTGTAATCTATCTTCAAGGGTCTCCAGTCTCCCCGGGTCACTATTAATCTTCTGCAGATAATCTCTCAAGCGTAAGGCTATATCCTCTACCTGAAAAAAGGCGGCGTCCAGGGACTCCACAAGCGGAGCCAGGGAGCTATCGATCCCGGCCAGCGACTGACCCAGTGTCCTGGACTCGCTGAGCTTCTCTGTCGCCGCACCGGATGAGGCATACAGCAAATCATAGGCGCGCTGGGCCCACTCGCGCAGTTTTTCCGCCGAGGCCAACAAAGACTTCTCCTGAATAAGCTCCTCTTCTTCACCAATCCGTAAATTCGCCTTTCTTATCTCTTGCAACTGAAAGGTTAAAAGGTCTTTACGCGCAGCCGCGGTGTTTTGCTGTTCAATCAGTTGCCGGCGCTGTTCACGAAGCTCCTGCCACTTTCGGTAATCCTTCTGTACCCCCAGGCGAAGATATGTCAGTCCCCCGAAGGCATCCAAAAGAAACAGATGATTCTGGGGACGCAAAAGGATTTGATACTCATGCTGCCCGGCGATGGAAATCAGTTCAGTGGCAAGCTGTGCTGCCATCTGCAGGGTAGCGGCCGTTCCGTTAATAAAAACCCGGCCTTTGCCGGTACGGGAAACAGTCCGCCGGATAATCAGGGCCTCATCTTTGTCTATGCCCATGTCTGTTAGCTTCTGAGCCACCCGGCTGTCTTCCGGATACTCAAAATAAGCCTCTATCCTGGCCTCCTCCTTACCGGTGCGTACCAGGTGCGGGCCTCCCCGGCCCCCCAGAACTAGCTGGATGGCCTGGATGATAATAGACTTGCCTGCGCCGGTTTCGCCAGAGAGGATGTTCAGGCCCGGGCCAAACGAAATCTTGAGGTTAGCGATCAGGGCAAAATCCTGGATGGTAAGTTCAAGCAACATAGATGAAAGGCACTTTAGTTTTATCCCATCATACATATTTCATTCAAGATTGCAATCCTCTCTGCCTAAATTTAGGAAAAAGGGGTTAATTCCCGATAAGATATCTATAGTGAGGCTCTTGCAAAACTGTTTGTCATCCCCGAATGTTTCTATCGGGGATATGGTTTTTCAAGCAGTTAGAACCAGATTCCCGCTCAGAATCGCTGCGGGAATGACAGAATTGGGACTTTTGCAAGAGCCTCTAGTGAATGTCATTAGTCAGGAGTTATTTGTCACTGGTAAAAGCAATCAATCTTCCAAACTTAACCAATGACCAATGACTAATAACCAGTGACGTTGCCTATAATACCGGAAAGAGGGCATAGAGTTAGATGAACAGAAAAGAAAGAAGGCGAGTTTCCAGGAAGGCGGTCAGGCTTGAGATCTATTACTCAACCCCAATGGATATTTTTACCAGTCTCAGCCAAAACCTGAATGAAGGGGGTATCTTTATCGAAACCGACAGGCCGGCCCCTATAGGAACAGTGGTTGAGATAAAATTTTATCTCCCCGGTGACCATAATAAGCCCATCGAGACGCATGGAGTGGTCGTCTGGTCCACCACCAGTCCCCCGCGAAAAGACACCGGGCATCCCCGGGCAGGGATGGGAATAGAATTTGAAAGTTTAAATAACCACGACAAAGAACGAATAAATAAATTTATCAGAGACATGAAGAGCTGATGAGAAGAGTTCAAAGTTCCAAGGTTCACGGTTCAAGGTTAAAGAGCGATGAAGATTGATATGAAAAGCGCAAAGTAGCCAACCGTGAACCGTGAACCTGACAACCTGAGTAGTTACTCTTAAACCTTATATGGATTTACGGTCATAACCGGACAAGGAGCGGATTTTACAACCTGTCCGGCAACGCTTCCAAAGATAGCCTTGTCCAGCCCCTTCCGTCCGTGGGTGCCCATAACTATTAGACCAATCCCTTCAGCCGTGACTAATTTGTTTATCTCTTCACTGATGCCACCGATCACGACGCGAGTCTCCAGGTTTTTAAAACCTTCAAGGTGCTCCTCCACAAAGTTCTGCATATTCTTCTCAGCCCCTCGAGCCACTTCGCCTTCAAAGGCAGCCAGCGAGGTATGTGGGATATAACCAGCATAATGCCCCAATCCCTCAACTACATAAATAAGATACAATTTGGCGTTAAACTTCTCAGCAAGGGTAACCGCATAAGGGACAATTTTCTTTGAACTCTCTGAAAAATCAACTGGACACAAAATCTTTTTAATTTCTTTCATGACCGCCTCCAGATTCGTAGTACGCATTTTTACTTACGTTATCAATTGCGGTTTTGCTTGTCAAGGTAAAAGCCCCTTCTATGGAGGCTCTTGCAAAATTGTCTGTCATCCCCGAATGATTCTATCGGGGATATGGTTTTTACTTGAATAAAACCAGATTCCCGCTCAAAAGCATTGCGGGAATGACAAAAAATGGAGTTTTATAAGCGCCTCTATGGTATCAGGATGTGATCGGCAAGTTAACGATGCAGGTGGTGCCTTCTCCTACTTTACTCTTTATTTCGATAGACCCACCGTGGTCCTCAATTATCTTTCGCGAAATAGCCAGCCCGAGTCCTGTCCCCTTGGGTTTTGTCGTAACAAATGGGTTAAATATATCCTGAAGCTTTTCACTGGGAATTCCTTTCCCGGTATCCGTGACTATAACTTTGATCATCTGGCCTTCCATATCCGTGGTAATGTCCAGTTTACCGCCTTGGGGCATGGCCTCGACTGCATTTTTGGCCAGGTTAATAAGGACCTGCTTAATCTGCCGGGGATCAAACGAGCTGGCCGGAATATCAGACTTCAGTGATTGGGTAAATTCTATCCCCTGTTTTTGAAGCCCTTCGGACATCAAGCTATAAATATCTAACGCCACCTCATTGATATTCTCTATGCTCTTCTGGGGCTGGGCCATTCTCGCAAAATCTGATACATCGACAAGCAAGCTTTCCAGCCGCTTTATCTCGTCAGTTACGATCTTTAGCTTTTTTCTATTCGGGTCTTCAGGCCCTAGGGACTCAAAGACCTGTTTGGAAAAACCGCCGATGAGCATAAGGGGGTTCTTGATCTCATGCGCCATATGGGCGGCGCCCTTGCCGATGGTGGCTAATCTTTCCGCCCGCAGGTTCCTTTCGTACATGCGCTCTAATTCTCCCCTGGATCTCTTTAATTCCGAGACCATATGACAAAAAGAATCGCCCAACTGAACTATCTCATCCCCCACGTGCTCCTTATACACTGAGCATTCACGACACTCATCAAGCTTGTCCGGGAACTTTCCCATAGGCTGGCCCTTACAAAGGGTGCCATCGACAAACCAGCACATCACATCGGTGCGCCCATAGGCGGGGCAGTCTTTCTTATCACATTTTTCTATCTCCCAACACTTTACCCCCTTGCCTAAGTCAAGCTTGACCTCCAGGTTGCCACGGCTGACCTCGTCAGTCCACGCAGTCAGTACGGATATAGGACGGGTGATAGCCTTTGTCAGCCACTTATTTAAAAAAAAGCCTATGAGGGTGATAGAGATGATAAAATAAAAAAGATCGCGGCGCAGATGGCCACCGACTATTTCTTCAATACGACCCCATTTATAACCAACCGTCAAAACCCCCAGGAGCGCTGGCTCTTCTCCATGGCATTTAAAACACGCCTTTTCGTTAGGTATGAGCATGGCATAACGAAGAACTTTCTCCGGTTTCTCGGGATGTTCCACCCACCGCATCTCCAGACCCTTGGTCAGCTTACCGGTGCGTAAGGCCTCCAGAGTAATACCAGATTCCGTCACCCTTCCGATATTGCCTTTTGCCACACCACTATAGCGTATAACGCCTTTGGTATCACACAGATGCACGACATCAATATCTCGTAATGTACGCAGGCGCTCTAATATGCTCTGGACCTGCTCCATCTCGCCATCGAGCATCGGATATTCAACGCTCTTCATGACGGTATCACTGGTTTCGGCAGCCTTCCTCTCCTCTTCCTCCAGGAAATCCTTTCGGTGCGATACTACATCTATATATGTAAAGGTGCCCATGCCTATAAGCAAGATCAGCCCTACACCCAACATAACCTTTACCCGAAGGCTGCGCAAAAGTAAGAAAGCTTTTAGTTTTTCTTTGAGATGCACCATTCAGACCTTCTTTCTGTAGTGAACATCATTTGTCAACGGCAAAAGATATCAATAGAGGCTCTTGCGAAATTGTCTGTCATCCCCGAATGATTCTATCGGGGATATGGTTTTTACTTGGATAAAACCAGATTCCCGCTCAAAAGCGTTGCGGGAATGACAAAAAATGGAGTTTTGCAAGAGGCTCAATAGTTAACATTTTTCACACGTAACCAATGAATGATGACCGATAATCAGTGACATTGCCTATAAATCAGTACCACCCTGGATGTCTGTGTCCGCTATGACAGGTAGTGCAGAGATTTTTAGGAATGGTCAAAGTCCTCTGATGTTCCTCTTTCGTTGGAGCCTTAAGATGCAGGCTGGCCGGGCCATGACAGGACTCGCACTGCTTATTAGCCATATGCAGAGTCTCTTCTACGCTGCGAAACCCGCCCGGCTGTCCAAAACCTGTAGTATGGCAGCGAAGGCAATTCGGATCACGGTCTTTCTTTCTCATCTGGATAATTCGAAAATTCTTGGAGTACTTCCACGTTAAGTATGTCTCTACCTCTTTAGGGTGACACTCTTTACACTTTGCCATCCCCACATAGGTAGCCTTGCCCTTTGCCGCCTGCGCTGTTTGTGCGGTAAGCGACAAGCCCATACCGTAAGTAAAAAATAACCAAAAAGCCACTATCATAATAAATATTTTCATTATCCCCTGACACCCCCTGTTATTTGTTTTTGTAACCAGTTGCAACATCTATAAATTATACATTAAATGCATTTCCCTCCCCAGTCAAGCCCACAATGAACCATCCACAAATCGGGACTGTAATACCGGGCGTTTTGATCCATTAACAATTATCTATTACGCCACAGAAAACCCTTGACTAATGAATGGTTATGGTCTATGAAAATCAAGTATTGACTGATAAACTGCGCAAGCTAAAGTTTGCAGTTACAGATGCAATTAATGACTTTGGTAAGGACCTCATTGGTAAGGATGTTTAACGGAGGTTCGGAAAGGAGAGGTTGGAATGGATAAGACTGGCATTAAAAATGGGCCACAGGCTTTAACAAGCCGTAGAGATTGTCTCAAAATCATAGGGATGCTCGGCCTGGGTATGGCCGTCCCAAGCGTTTGGCCGACATCATCCGAGGCCAAACTTTCTAACGGTCTTAATCAGGTCAGTAGAACCCTTCCCCTTATGGGCACTTTTGTCAATATAACCGTGCTGCATCCATCTCAGGACAGGGCCATCGAGGCTGTGGAAAAGGGCTTTGCACGGATGGAGGAACTAGTCAAGGTATTTGACCGCTACTCTAACAGCACCCCGGTATCCTGGTTAAACCATAAGGGACAACTTAAGGACGTCTGCCCTGAACTAGCACTGGTTATGAGCAAGGCCGCCTACTTTCATTTCCTGAGCCAGGGTTCTTTTGACATAACAGTGCAGCCCCTTGTTGACTTTTATAAAGAAGCATTTGCCAAGACCGGCCATGCGCCGTCACCAGAAAAGGTTAAAGAAAAATTAGCCCTAGTTGATGCCGATAAGATACAGTTTAATAAGCAAGGTATTCGTTTTTTAAAAGAAGGCATGGGCATCACCCTCGATGGTATTGCTAAAGGGTATATTGTTGACGAAGCCGCCAACGCCCTGAAGAAAATAGGCATACAGTATGCGCTGATCAATGCCGGTGGGGATATACGGGCCATTGGCGGGAACGGCCCGGATAAGTCCTGGAAAATCGGCATTACCGACCCTTGTAAGCGTAAGGAATATCTACAGATTATACAATTGAATAATGGCGCAATAGCTACCTCGGGTAACTACGAGGTCTATTTTGATCGGGAAAAGCTCTACCACCACATTATTGATACGCATACCGGCCGGTCTCCCAGAAATACTGCAAGTGTAAGTATTACAGCACCCACGGTTATGGAGGCCGACGCGCTTTCCACCACTGTCTTTGTTGAAGGCATAGAAAAAGGCATGCGGCTTGTGGAGGCATTGCCGAATGTGGAGGCTATGGTAATAATAACCAGCGGGAATAAGAAATTCGCTTCTAAGGGTTGGAAGACGGCCTAAAAAATAACTTATCGATATATCAAAACCAAAACGCCAGTCCATGTAACATGAGCTGGCGTTTTTTATTTTTCGACAACAACCAACATGTAGCCGCAACCTTTAGGTTGCGCTGTTATGCGCAGGCTAAAGCCTGCGGCTATAAGCTGGCTACAAGCTTATGGCTTACGGCACCAACAGCGTCGGAAGCTCAGATGCCTCGGCTATACGGTGTGAGACACTCCCGATAAAAAACTCCTTAACGCGATCCTTCCCTGTCGTTCCCTGTACAATCATGGTGGAGTTCAACTCTCGAGAAAGCCGTATAATCTCACTCGCGGTACGCCCGGCGGCCAGATGGGGCTCGGCCTCAAGCCCCGCTTTCTTCAAAGTCGCACAGTATTTGTCCAGCCTTTCCTTACTTTCCTTCTCTATTCGATATAACTCTGTCTTATCGAGACCTTTGGATATCTTAACCCCAATTACGTGGACCACATCTACTTTATCTACAGCGCCCTTCAGGGATGTGATAAATTCAAGCGCATTCTGCGATGGTTTCGACCAATCCGTAGCGAACAAGGGCCTCTGGAAGGGATGTTCATTAACACGCCTTACACATTGTCCCTCCATATCACAATAAACCATATACTTGCTTATAAGAACCGGGATGGCCGTACTCCGGCGCAATAAATCAAGGGTATGTGAACCCACATAGACTTTTTCCAGGGCTGTCCGTTTTTTCCGTCCGGCTACAATCAGGTTGACCTTCTCCTTTTCAGCAATTCTGACTAGCTTTGGAACCGGCTCGCCAACCTCGATGCGGATTTTACTGTCCACACCTGCCTTGGACAGGGCCTCCTGCCAATCCTCAAACCGGATCCGGGCCTGCTCCCGCAGACGCTCCTCTTCATCCTTCATGTAGCCCCCGTAAGGCACAAAGCCCACTTCCTCGCGGGGGATTATGTAGGTGAGGATTATCTCCTTAAGCCCGGCCGCCTTCAAATCCAGAAGGGACTCCAGGGCGTCAAAGGCCAATTCCCTGAATTTAGTGGCGAACAAAACCTTGGTAAGTTTCATAGAACCCTCCTTATACAAAAAAGATGAAGCTTATAACAATAAATGTCGAAATCAAAAAGGGAATAGAATACTTGAGCATATACCCGAAGAAACTGGGCATAGGCGTACCTGCTTCCTCAGCGATAGATCTTACCATAAAGTTCGGGGCATTGCCAATGTAAGTGCAGGCTCCAAAAAATACCGCGCCGGCCGCGATGCCTTTAAGATATATGTTATTTTCCGCAATCAAAAGCGGCACGGCCTGCGCCTCGGCCATACCCGGATAGAAACCACCCAGGGCCGTACTGAAGAAAGTCAGATACGTAGGCGCATTGTCCAGGAAGCTGGAAAGCATACCGGTCATCCAGAAGTAGTGTATGGGCTCCTTAACGGTCTCAATGAGAAAAGCCAGTTGTCCCTTTGCCCCGGCCTTGAGGATCAGGAGACAGGGAACCATGGTCAAAAATATACCGATGAAGAGATAAGCTACTTCCTGTATAGGAAACCACGTGAAGTCATTGTCTTCCCGGAGTTTCTTGGGGGTAGCAATCAGGGATAAAACACCCAGGAGAATCAAAAGGCCGTCCCGCACCCACTCCTGAACACCGCGATGCACACCCAGTACGGATATTTCTCCCCATTTGACCATGCCGCTCATCAGCACGGCGCCTACCACACCGCCCAGGAATATAAAGTTATAGATACCTTCGACTTTAAGCGGTTCCTTGACCCCTTCTTCTACCGGGGCCGTGACACCCTCTTTTTTGTAGAAATAGGTATCGAGAACAAAGTATATCACTAACAATATGCCAACTGCCACCAACATATGGGGCAGGATGTTGAATGTCCAGAAAAAGGGGACTCCGTGCAGAAAACCAAGAAATAAAGGCGGGTCGCCCAGGGGTGTCAAGGAACCACCGATATTGGCCACCAGGAATATAAAGAAGACGACCATAAAGGTCCGGTACTTCCGGTAGTTATTGGCCCGCAGGAAGGGGCGGATCATCAGCATGGCCGCCCCGGTAGTACCCATCCACGAGGCCAGCGCCGTACCAATGATAAGCATGACCGTATTTACCACCGGCGTACCTCTCAAACTCCCCCGGAGCAGAATTCCGCCCGCTATCGTATAGAGTGCCCAAAGGAGAATAATGAAAGGCACATAGTCCGCCAGTATAATGTGCAGAAACTCATAAAGCGCCTGCCCTTTGTACGCAATCAGGAAAGGGATGGCTATGGCTGCGGCCCAGAAGGCAGAGATCTTGCCGAAGTGATGATGCCAGAACTTCGGTGCGAAGAGAGGAAAAAGCGCTATGGAAAGCAGCATCCCGGCAAAGGGAATGCAGCTATAAAGCGGCAGTACCTCACCTAAATTGATTCCGCCATGCCCGTGCCCGGCCTCAGAGGCCAGCGCAACCGATGGGAACACGGTTAGGCATAACAACAAAAAAAGCAACGACAACTTCCCTCGAGTCATAAGTATTCTCCTCTAGTATCCTCTGCAGAATCTTATGGCTTTCCAGTTAAGCCACTACCTTTGTAATCTTTGGATTGTAGGACTGATCTCCGCTATATTTGAGGTGGGCGTAATATTTTAGGCCGATGAAGGTAAGTACGACGAACAAAAGACTAAAAACGGCCCCTGAAATATCCTTATCGCCCAAAACCTGCGAGTGATAACCTATCAGCGCCCCGGCCACCAGACCGGCCAAGGGAACAAGATATAAGATAAAGGATGCCTTTACTCCCCCCTCCACCTTAAGCGAGACACGCACCCGCTGGCCTTTGGAGGCCCCTACGGTATTTAATGCCGTAAGCACTGTCTCGCCTTCGCCAAGCAGCCCGCACGTCTTGTGGGTCGAGCAACTGTCACACGCCGGGCTGCGCCTTATCCTAACCTTAGCCTGGTTGCCTTCAACGGCAACTACTTCTCCTTCTTCTTCGCGAATATGGGCCATTCTCAATCCACAACCCAGACCGTACAGTTCCGTACAGAGCTTACCACCTTGTTTGAGACGCTGCCGAACATAAATTCCTTTATTGCAGAAACGCCTCTTCGCCCGACAACTATGGTATTATACTTTCCTTCCTGGGCCTCAAGCATAATGTCCCTGGCTATACCGACCTTTTTTACCTGAATCTTGACAGTTATCCTGTTACCAGAGATACCTGCTTCCTCCATAATTTTCCTGGCTGAAGCCGCAACGGATTCCATCATCTTGCGCTTCTCTTCCGTCAGTCCCTTTAACTCCAGCATCTTACTGGCAAAGACGGGATGCAGCGAGGGTTCTTTTTCCAGGCCAGTGCCGGGAGCTTCCGGAAGCACACTGAATAGGGTTACCTCCACGGCCTTTGGGTTCACGGTATCAGCCACATACCGCACCGCCTTCATGGAATATTCTGACTCATCCATGGCTATCAATATCTTCTGAGACATTCAACGCCTCCTCATACTACAGTGAAAACTAAGCTTTGAATAATACCGGTCGGGCACTTCTCAAAACACTTCCCGCAACCCGTGCATTTGGTGTGATCCACGACCGAAAGGAACTTCACCACCTCAACCGCCTTTTCCGGACACGCCTTTTTACACAAGCCGCATCCCAGACAGCCGGCCTCACATATCTCCTTGACCAGCTTGCCAACATCATGCGAGCTGCACAGGCTGGCCGCTTTCTGCGATACCGGAACTACCTTAGGGATATGCCGCGGACACAGCTTAACACATGTCCCGCAGGCCGTACATTTCTCATCATCTACCCTGGGCAGGCCGTCTTCACCCATGCTGAGCGCCCCAAATGGACAATTGGCCACGCAGGTACCCAGCCCCAGGCATCCGTAACTGCAAGATTTATCACCACCGGAGACCAGCATGGCCGCCCGGCAGTCATTAATACCCATGTATTTGAACTTTCTTTCGGCCCTGGCACTGTCGCCTTTACAGAAGATCCGGGCTACCTCGCGTTCTGCCGCCGCGGCCGAAATACCCAGCACGCCGGCCACTGCCTGCGCCACCGAGGCCCCGCCGGCCTTACAGGCGTTAACCGGCGCTTTGCCTTCCACCATAGCCGCCGCACAGTCGCTGCAGCCGGCGTAGCCGCAGCCGCCACAATTGGCGCCCGGCAATACATCTGCCACCTGGCCGATGCGCGGATCGACATAAACAAAGAATACTTTGGCGGCAACACCCAGGAGAATGCTCAAAAACACCCCTAGACCGCCCATGGCTAAGATCGCTGTCGTTACTGGTCCCATTTTTACTTACCCTCTTATTAACTTAGATTCTGAAAACTACTTGGCCAGCCCTAAAAGCCCGGCAAATGTTAATCCCATCATGCCGGCCGTTATCAAACAGATGGGAACGCCTTGTAGCAACTTGGGTACACGCGCTGTAGAATCCATCCGCTCCCGGATACCGGCCAGTAATATAAGAGCCATGTTAAAACCTAACGCCGTCGATATGGCATAGACTAGGGCTTGCATAAAGGTGTATTCTTCTTTTATATTAAGCACTGCCACACCAAATATCATACAGTTCGTGGTAATCAGGGGTAAGAAGATACCGAGCGCCCGGTACAGGGGCGGCGCGACCTTTTGCATGATGATCTCTACAAGCTGTACCAGAGCCGCAATTACCAGAATAAAAACAAGAGTCTGGAGGTATTCCAGTCCGAAAACATCCAATACGGTTTTTTGGAGTATCCAACAGATGAGGCTAGCCAGCACATTGACAAAAAGAACTGCCGCCGACATGCCCAGAGCACTACTCATGGAACTTGAGACGCCAACGAAAGGACAATTTCCCAAAAACCTAATCAATAGAATATTATTAATAAATATGGCTGAAACCACCAACATCAGATAATCTTCCATCGCCTGCTCCTCAATTATAAATTAGAACGCAAATTTTCGCCGATACCCGCAGAAAATTATTTTCTGTATTTAAAACCTTGACAATCTGCGTTCACCCTGTTGAATAAGGGCCCCTTTGGAAAATTCAACAGGGTTTATCCGCGTCCTACTATTTACGTTTTCTTCTCCCCCGCGCCGAGATCACATTCATGATTCCCAAAAGCAGCCCCAGGCAAACAAAGGCCCCAACGGGCCTGATCATGAATTCAAATCCTGGATAGCCCTCCCACATCACCGGAAGACCAAACCAGGTACCCTTACCCAGAATCTCGCGTATGGTAGCCACAACAACCAGCGAAATAGTAAAACCAAGCCCCATTCCCACTCCGTCAGCTAAGGAAAGCATAACGCCTTCCTTGCGGGCAAAGGCCTCGGCACGCCCCAAAACCAAACAGTTCACAACGATCAATGGAATCCAGATGCCTAACACGAGGAAAAGAGAATAAAAATACGCCTGCATGGTCAGCTCAACTATAACCACGCCAGTGGCGATAATAACAATAAAGACGGCAATACGGACTTTGTCCGGGATTATCTTACGCAAAGCCGAAACCAGCACATTACTCATGGTTGTCACGAAAATGACGGCACATCCCAGACCGAGGCCGTTTTTTACATCCGTCGTAACTGCCAGAACCGAGCAAAGCCCCAATACAAAACGGAAGGGTGCTATCTCTTTCCATAAGCCTTTTGTAAACTCTTTAACAATGCGCGCTGCCATCTATATAACCCCCTTCTCCTAGAACCCCAGTTGAGATTTATGCTTGGTGTACAGTTCCACGCCCGACTTCACGGCATTACTTACAGCGGTAGATGAAACCGTGGCGCCACTCAAACCCTGGATCTCAGCGCCCAGGCTAAAATTAGCAGTTAGAGGCTTGCCCACAAACTGGGCACAAAAAGACGGATCTTCCTTGACCCTTGTCCCCACGCCGGGAGTCTCAGACAGGGTAGTCACTGCAACACCCTGCATCGTGCCGTCGGGCTTGACGGCCATCATCACACCTACGTTTCCGGCAAATCCCGGGGCCTCAGTCTCAAAGGCAATGGTAATGACCTGACCGGCTTTCTTGGCATAAAAGAAGGTAGTCGCAACATCTTTGCCCTTCTTGTCCTTGCCGGTTACAATCTCCTTCCGATCAGAAACCGGGTCATTATCATAGCCAACCAAGATCTGTTTCAAGGCCGGTTCTTTAATAAACTTGATTTTCTGATAGGTAATCTGGTCTGCCGTCGAAATACGCACCAAAGCTAATCCGCCCCCACAAACAGCGGAAACAATCGTCAGTACGACAATCATTTTGATAATATCACGAAGAGACACTGGCTTTTACCCTCCCATAGACTCTTGGTTTGATCTTATCCAACAATGGCGTCAACATGCTTATGATAAATATGGCAAAATAGGCCCCATCAATCCACTGGGACCACATACGAATAATCATAGCCAGCACCCCACAAAGAAGACCGTAAATAATCATCCCCGGCTTGGTTACGGGTGACGTTGTGGGATCAGTAGCCAGGAAGAAAGCAGCCAAAAAGCCCCCGCCGGCTAACAAATGGAATACAGGACTGGCATATTGTTCAGCGTCAGATAGCCAGAAGATACCGGAAAATATGACCATACCTAAAAGAAAGCTCGCCGGGATGTACCAGGAAATAGTGCGCCTTATGATAAGGAAGATACCGCCGAGTAACAAAGCGACCTTGGAGACCTCACCGATAGCCCCAATGATGGGTATCCCAAGTAAGAGATCTTTGTTGGTAAAATACATCGCAAGAGAAGAAACTCCTTCGTCCCTCAGCACCTGCAAAGGAGGAAACTCCGTCATTAAATCTCCCTCCGGGATAGCCCAGGCAATCATCTGCTGCGGATAGGACAACTGCAAAGCAACATAAGCCACGAGAACTCCATTAAATGGATTGCAGCCCCGGCCGCCATAAATCTCTTTTCCAAGAAGAATCAGTAACAAAGTACCAATGATAATGATCCACCAGGGGAGCGTAGGCGGCAGGAGCATTGCGAAGATAAGGCCGCTGGCTGCTCCGCTTAAATCGCTGACTGTTATCTCACGCCCCATCATCTTCTGAAAGATTGCTTCCCAGGCCACTGCGGAGATAACGGAAATGGCTATAACCTTAAGTGCTGCAAAACCGTAAAGGTAGCAGCCCATACCGACTGCCGGAAGTAAGGCTATAATTATAGAAAGCATCATTTTCCGCACAGAGTTGCCGCTATGGATATGCGGCGTAGCAGATACGACAAGTTCCGGGGCTTTCATTCGCTACTCCTTTGCGCCATAATTTGTGCCTTGCCAAATTTTATCCAGTGCACCATTGGTATCATTACCGGGCACACGTAGGCACAGCATCCACATTCAATGCATGTGAATATATCATTGTCCTGAGCCTTCGAATACATCCCTTTTTCTGAAAAACCGGAAATAATAAACGGCATCAGGCCCACAGGGCAAATCTCCACACATAACCCGCATTTAATACAGACAGCCGCATCGAACCTGGTAATATCTTTTTCATGCTGGACAAAAATACCCAGCACCTCTTTGGTCACCGGCGTCTCGGTATTGGCAATGGCCGTGCCCATCATGGGGCCACCAGATATAACCTTGCCCATCCCTTCCACAGAAATTCCACAATGCCCTAAAACTTCCCTAATCGGTGTACCTATCCTTACCTGAACGTTCTTGGCTCCGGTACCATTGCTCCTGGTAACGGTGATAAACCTATCCACGACCGGCTTCTTCTCCGCCATAGCCCGGCCCACTGCCGCCACTGTCTCGACACTCAGGACCAGGGCGCCTATATCGGCCACACAATAAGCCTCTGTACAGGGCACTTCCTTACCCAGTATCGACTTTACCAGTAAGAGATCAATTGCCTGGGGATACTTAGGGTTTAACCCCACTATGGTAGCCGCACCACCACAGGCAGAGCCAATAGCCGATATAGCCTGCGCGGCATTTTCATCGACAGCTATATACACCGATGCTGCTCCAATTATGCTTTTTATAGTATCTATCCCGCAGGCCACTTCCTGAACCCTTTCAGACAACAGACGTGACCGGCTCGAGAGTACCGGCTCTATGTCCATGGCATTCACAATAAGGGCATTAGCCCGGCGAGACTTTGCCTCATTGAGCTTCGCGACAAGAGGGACCGGCTTTATATCGAAATCAACGATTCCCGCCTGTTGTATGGTGGTCAATGGATCTGCGCTGCTCTCCAGTCCTACCCACTCATCCTTGCCATCAGATTCTATGACCACAGCCGGGACGAATCCCCCTAAAAGATGGGGATAGGCCTTTATTACCTCGGCTACTTTACCGGAAACCGTGGCATGGATGGAAGCCCCTTCCGGGGTAGCGCTTTCACCGATGACTTGTCCGACTTTGACCTCGTCACCCTTTTTAACCTTGGCATTACAAACTCCGCCGAGATCTTGTCTGAGAGGGATAGTTACAACACCGGAGGGGATGATACGTTCGAAGGGTTTATTTGCGCTTACATCTGAAATAGACAAGCGAATACCGCCAGAAAAGCTACCTGCGCTCATATTTGTTCACTCTCTCCTTCCAGCGAATTACGGGATTGGATATACCTAAACATACTCTTTGTCAAGAGAAAAAGGCGATATTATGATATGTAACTATGATTATCTCATAACCGGACCATTTACAAATGCAAATTTAAAATGGGACTAATACGGTCCGCAAAAGAAAAACGGGAAGTTTATAAACTTCCCGTTTTAAAAAACTACATCTGCTTACTTATTTTTTGTGACATTCGCCACACATCACAGGGAGTGACTTGCCTGCTGCCAGTTTGGTCTCACGGTGACAACCCACACAATTCTCGTGAAAGGCCTTCATGAGCCCCATCTTCTTGCCCTCAGCCTTCAGGCCATGGCAGGTCGCACAATTCGTCTCCCGCGACTCATCCCAGACATTCTCTCCATCTACATAAAAATGATGACACGCTGTACACTCAATGGTAGCAAAGTGCTGGGCATGTTGGAATGTTACGGCCGGCCTCTGTCGATTTTCGAAGGCTTTATGTTCCAGCTTTATCACTTCCTCCTGGGCGTAAGCACAGGTAGCTATTATAAAAATAGCCAAAACTATCATTAGCAGAATGCCCTTGTTATTTCTCATCTCTATCCTCCTAAGTGAAAAAACTGCTTTGTCAAAGGATCAACCACAGAGGGCACAGAGTTTTTAAAATTTATTTTTTCTCCGTGTTCTCTGTGGTAAAATTTTTTCGCCCTTTCCTCAAAAATCGTCTCAGAAACTGCTTCGGAGAGCGCAGAGATTCCAGCAGCACCTATGGAACTCTTTTTTCTCTTAATCGCTTTCTTTTTATCTCTTGAAAATTCTCTAATTTTCTCTGTGCGCTCTGTGGTTATTTTTCGTAGTTGCCCACTGAATCACAGTTCAGCTTGTGTGTAGCAAAATAGAGATTATATGTCAAGGGAAAATGTCTATCCCTAAAATAGACGTCGCCTTACTAAGTTTTTGTCAAGTATTTTGAGAGGATTAGAACAAGTTCATTTTGATAAGAAAATATCGAATAACTCCACCAGATGCACAGCCTGCGCATTAAGCCCATGTCTAGATAAGCCTTCCTTCCACTGCAATAGGCAACCCATACAACTGGTGACTAACATGTCCACGTCCATGTCTTTTAGTACCATAATTCGCCTGGCGAGGATTTCACACGATAAATCGTAATGGGTAAGGTTGAATAGTCCACCGTGTCCACAGCATGCGGGGCCATCCTCGAATTCACGGAAATCAACGCCCGGTAAAGACCTGATAAGCAGGCGCGGTTCCTCGATAATATTCTGTTTAAATCGAAAATGGCATGGATCGTGATACCTCACCTTCAAAATTTCATCTTTTACCGTCAAGGCGTACAAATACCGGGGGAAGTCCCTCTCATGAAACAAAAAAGCCGATATATCTATCACTTTTGCCGAAAACTCCGCCGCTTTTTCTGCAAAAACCGGGTCACCGGCCAGGAGTTTAGGATAATTAAATCTTAGATGTGAGCTGCAAGAGGCGCAGTTCGTAATGATGTGATCGCATCGGCTGTCAATAAATACGGATATATTGGCCCTGGCCAAGGATTGTGCCGTCTCTTCATCCCCGGCCGCAAAGGCCGGAAACCCGCAGCATTTTTGTTTTTCAGGCACATAAATGGGCTCGCCAAGAAAATCAAAAATATTCAGGATGGCCTTACCAACGTCAGGGAAAAGATAATTTGTGACGCACCCTGTAAAGTAGGCAGCCTTAACTGAGGTGCTCGTCTCTTCTGACGAGTTCTCCTCCAGAAAAAACTTCTCGGCTAATGCCGGCAACCATGATCTTCCGGCTAACAGGGGAATCGGAAACCGACAATGAAGACCGCTATCTTCCGGGACTCTTTTACAAAGAAGGCCCTGGATCAGGGAACCGCCTTTTAATATAAAAGGCAAAAGATGTTCAGAATCCAGAAGGTAATGAAAAAAGCACCGTTTCCCCGCAGGAAGCCCCTTCTCTTCGACCAACCTTGCCCGCGCTTCCTGTATGGAGGCATCCGCATTTACCCCGGCGGGACAGGCATTTGAACAGGCCCCGCAAAGGAGGCAGTAAGATAGCAGCTCGGCAAAGCGGTCAGAAAACGGCAACCTGCCTTCCCGGTTCGCCTCGATAAGACTCAATTTACCCCGGGGCGCATAAACCTCCATTCCTGTCACCTGGTAAACAGGACAAACGCTCATACACGTCCCGCATTTGTTGCATGAGGGTGTGCTAATGGATTCTACCTCCTGATCTCCACTTTCTTTATCTCTCCCTGTACTTATCAAACCACCAGGAGCAGAAATCTGTTTCTAATATCTCCGCGGCAAGCTCCTGGCCGGCCGGTGCACTGAGCCGTTTCACTGCGTGTTCAAGCCATTCTCGGGCGAACCTGTTCCCGAGATCAAGCTGTTCTTTGAGTTCAAGAATTAAATCCAGTTGATCGGCATCCCGGGCCAGTTTAGCCTCTTCTGTTTGACCGGCCTTAAACTCCGCGATTAACCCGGCGATGTCTTCCCCAAACTCCAAACCGCCGGTTAAGGCGTCCACCGCTTTTCCTGAATCCACCGTAGCATAGTCCTTATAAACATAATTCAGGTCCCCGGTGCGGGCCTCAACCAGATCGTGGAAGAGGCACATATCCATTACCCTGGAACGATCAACGCCCGGTGAAAGCCCGGCCAGCACATATCCGATGAGAATGACCCTATAGGAATGATCCGCCACTGATTCCTGACCGGAACCCAGAAAACGAAAGCCGGTACGCGGCGTCTTTTTCAACATCCCGGCCTCAAAGAGCAATTTGGCAATCCGCTTCATAACCCCTCCTATAATCATCTCCCTTTAAAAATCAAGCGGGCTTCTGGCCTCTTTCAACCCTGCCCGGCAGCAATTCTTAATAGAGGAAAACGGCCTGGTTAGCCTGCTTTTGCTGTGCTGGAGATTGACGTTTATCCTGTAGCTTTCTTTAGGATATCGTGCTTCCTTGTAATATTACATAATGATAATTATTCAATTAGAAAATTAATAAAAAAAACAAAAAGTTACTTGTCAAGCATTTTTACATCTGATAATTAATCAGAAACTATATACCAACTTGTTGTGCGTATTAAGAATGAAAAACATGAATTATGATTACTGTAAATGATCTAGAAAATTATACACCAGGTGGCACAACCACAATTACGCTTGGTAATCCATATAAAATTGCACCTAGAGATTACCTTAATTTCGCATCCGAAGACTTGAAAGAAAAAAAGGATAAGCGTTCACTGGTTAATGCCTTGTCAAATGCTAAACGATCCTTACATTTTCAAATCGACTTATTAACAAAAGCATTTGGTATATCCAATCTAGCCCCAAAAAAACGTCTCGATTTTCCAAGGAAGTTAGAATTTTGTGTGCAGTGCGGGATCGTTGGCCCACAAATACTACGAAAAATGAATCAATTGCGTAACACTGTTGAGCACGAGTATTATGTGCCTGAACTTGATGAAGTTAAAGATTTTATTGACATAACAGAGCTCTTTATTGTGGCAACTGATCATATTCTAAAGAATTTTCCGAATGATATAGAATTTCGATCTCCAGAGATTGATTTGTTTGGTATCCCAAGAAGAGGCATTGGAATTATCATTAAACCCTATGATGGGAAAATAACTATCCACATTAATGACTTTATTACTGAGCCCAAGCCAAGACTAGATAATGCTGAAAACATATATGAAGAATACAAAGAAATATCAAATGGTCTTAAGGAAGGTGTTCAACTTCCGGATATGTCCGACGAGGAAAGAATAAAATATTATCGTGCAATCTCACGAAAAGTAATATCTAATAAATTGGAATTTTCTGTTAATGATGGCAAAGACTATTTTGAATGGGTGTCTTTTGTTTTGAATAAAAGGTATTAGCAAATAACAGGTTATCGCACAATCGGGTAGCCGGGGGTGTTTAGCCCCCAGCCCCCACACCACCTAGCATCCGCCTGCGGCGGACTAGGCGGTTCATGAAGCCTATCGGGCCGTAGCCGGATAGTGAATGTCCACCCACAGTTTTTTGAGCCATTGATTGGTCATGCCGAAAAGTGATGACCCTAGATGCGTAGTTTTAAAAACCTCGCATTTATCGCTACTATCACTGTGCTTAAGGACATGAGCATCGCGCCCATCGCAGGGCCGAGAAGTATTCCAGCCTTATAAAGGACCCCTGCCGCAAGGACGTGAGAAGGGGACGTAGTCACGTTAATTCCCTTTTCCAATGCGACATTTTGATAAAAAGTAACGTTAGACATAAAAAACGGAACAGGCCTGTATTGTAAATCGTAAAATAGAATTGACCCCTGCATCGTCATTTAGAAATGCCCCCCTGCCTATCCAAGGCATCCTCCCCTTAGACAAGAGATAGCATTCTAACGTTATGCAGTTATTATTTGACAAATAGTTCAACTTAATGTAAAGTAGCGGCATGATTAGGCCAAGAGAGATCTATGAAAAGATTAGACCGTATTTCGATTCTCCGGAGGCGATCATTGTTACGGGCATGCGGAGAACCGGCAAGACTACGCTTCTCCATCTGGTCTTTGACCAAATAAAGTCCAAGAACAAGCTTTTTCTGGATTTAGAAAATCCATTAAACAGAAAATATTTTGAGGAGACTAATTACGACCGCATAAAGGTGTCCCTTGAGTTCCTGGGAATCGACTTCACCGGCAGACCTTTTATCTTTTTAGATGAGATACAGATGGTAAAAAACCTGCCGTCTGTGCTCAAATATTTCATCGATCATTACCATGTAAAATTTTTCTTAACCGGCTCAGCCAGCTTCTACCTTAAGAACCTATTTACCGAGTCCCTTGCCGGAAGAAAGTATATATTTGAGCTTTTCCCTTTAAGCTTCAGGGAATTTCTTCTATTCAAAGAGAGCGCTCTAAGGATACCCGAAACGGCTACAGATATCACCCGTCCTATCTATGAGGCGATTAGACCGCTCTATGACGAGTATATTTTATTCGGTGGTTTCCCGGGGGTGGTGTTGAAAAGCAGTGCCGAAGAAAAAAGGAAGGCACTGGAAGAGATATTCTCCTCCTTTTTTCAACTGGAAATCCTCCAGTTGGGAGATTTCCGCAGAAATGACGTGATTCGTGACTTGATGCTGCTCCTGATACAACGACTCGGCTCCAGACTGGACATTCAAAGGATTTCCAAGGAATTGGGAATTTCCAGACCTACGCTGAGTGAATACATCTCATTCTTGGAAGGAACGTACTTTATAAAGAGAATAAGACCATTCAGCAGTGGAAAAGACACTGAGATCAGAAAAATGCCCAAGGTGTACGTGTGTGACACTGGTCTAGCGAATCACCTTGCCAGACTGGATCCGGGCAGCCTTTTTGAAAACAGCATCTTTCAAAATCTCGGGCTCAAGGGAGAACTCAACTACTATCAGAAGAAAGGCGGAACTGAAATAGACTTTATTGTGGACAAAAGCCAGGCTTACGAGGTCAAGGTCAGTCCCCAGGAATCCGACGTTAAAAGACTCAGATCCATGGCCATGGATCTAAAATTGGAAGGATTTAAAGTCGTTTCAAAGAACTACAGCGACCTGGAAAACGTTATCTATGGATTCATGTTGTGACCGCTATGGGCACCGGATAGGATCAGCAAGACTCGTGGTTTTTGTGTATTCCGCTGAAACTAACCATTATCCCCCTAACTCTTCTTCAGACTTTAAACTCAGCCTTGATCTTGAATAAGCGTATGGCGGGAAAGTTGTAGACCTTAACGCCGGTCTTCTCGGTTATCTCTTTCAGTTGCCTTTCGATGGCCTCTTCCGACTCGGCGATAAAGGTAAACCAGACATTGAAGGCGTGTCTGCGTAAGTAGTTATGGGTTACTCCCTGGTAAGAGTTTACGACCCTCACAAATTCCTCTAATCTTTCCGGTGGGACCTTGGCCCCGCAGAGAGTAGTCATATAACCCAGGCGGCGGGAATCAAAATTCGCCCCCAGACGGCGTATGATGCCCCTATCCTGCAAACGCCTAATCCGGTCTAAAACTTCGGTCTCCGTGAGTTGGAGCCGCTCTCCTATAGTCGCATAGGGACGGGATTCAATCGGAAAATGGGATTGTATCTCGTTTAAAATGGCCCGGTCCCTTTCATCCATGGAAGGGGTGTCCACCTTCTCCATCACACCAGCCATAAACGTCATCTTTGCCCTTTGGCCAGGGCCTCTTTTTTCATTTTCAGGGGTTGATAGGTACAAAGGGGTTCTTCAGCCAGGTAATCACCGGACATCTCATGGGCCCGGGCCCTGCATCCACCACAGAAACGATGATATTCACATGCACCGCACTTGCCTTTGTACATCTTGGGATTGCGCAGATTAAGGAAAACCGGCGATTCCCTCCATATACGAGAAAGAGGCATCTCGCGCACCGAGCCACAGTTTATCTCTAAATAACCGCAAGGCTGAACATCTCCCCGATGTGAGACAAAACAGAAGCCAACACCTCCCAGACATCCGCGGGTCACGGCATCCAGTCCGTGGGACTGGAAGGTTACCTCTTTTCCTTCCGCCCTGGCCCGCTGCCTCAGGATACGGTAATAGTGCGGGGCACAGGTGGCCTTGAGATGTAGAGGAACCTTATCCTTTTGCTCATAAAACCAGTTCAGGGTCTCTTCATATTCGGCGGCGGAAAGGGCCTGGTCAGCCAAGTCCTTGCCCCGTCCGGTGGGAACCAGGAGAAAGATATGATGAGCTACCGCCCCGAGTGATACGGTGAGTTCCTGTATGGCCGGCAGTTCATGGACGTTTGTCTCGGTAATCGTGGTATTAATCTGAAATTCTAAACCGGCCTGCTTCGCCTCTTTTATGCCCTGAAGCGCGCCCTTAAAGGCCCCCTCTACCTGACGGAATTTATCATGGCTTTCGGCCGTCGCCCCATCAATACTTATACTCAGCCTCTTTATTCCGGCGTCCACCATAGAGCGCGCGATTTCCGGCGTGATAAGGGTGCCGTTGGTGGCCATGACCATACGCAGGCCCTTGTCCGTACCGTATCGGGCCAGCTCGAAAATATCCTCACGCAGGAGGGGCTCGCCACCGGTCATGATCATGACCGGCTGGGCATGGGCAGCGATGTCGTCAATAATCTTCTTGCACTCTTCCGTGGATAATTCGTTTTCATAAGGCCCGCGGGTTGCGGACGCCCGGCAGTGGACACAAGAGAGGTTACAGTTCCTTGTCAATTCCCACGCTACCAGGCGAAGCGTCGGCCCGTCCTGCCCCTGTGGAGGACCACTATGGGCATGTGAAGGATGGCCATGGGGATGATTCGGTTTCATCTACGCAATAACCTCGCTGCATCTTTGGCATAATAAGTGATGATAATATCTGCTCCGGCCCGTCTGATACTAAGGAGACATTCCATCATGACCCGTTCTTCATCCAGCCAGCCCATCTTGGCCGCCGCCTTTACCATGGCATACTCGCCGCTGACCTGATAAGCGGCAATGGGATGGTCAAATTCCTCCCGCAAACGAGAGATGATATCCAGATAAGGCAGGGCCGGTTTAACCATGAGGATGTCAGCGCCTTCCTCCATATCCAGGGTGGCCTCACGCAGGGCCTCGCGGCTGTTGGCGGGGTCCATCTGATACGAACGCCGATCTCCGAACTGTGGGGCACACTCCGCCGCCTCGCGGAAAGGCCCGTAAAAACTGGAGGCATACTTAACCGCATAGGACATAATGGGTATGTGTTCAAGGCCATCTTCATCCAGGGTCTCACGGATCTCAGCCACCCGGCCGTCCATCATATCCGAAGGCGCAACCATGTCCGCCCCGGCCCGGGCATGGGAAAGGGCTACCCTGCCCAGTATCTCCAGGGTGGCATCATTGTCGATCTCGCCCCCGGAGACAAAACCACAGTGGCCGTGACTCGTGTATTCACAGAGGCAGACATCCGTGATAACCAGAAGGTCTTTATCTAATGACTTTATCTCAGCGATAGCCCTTTGCACAATGCCATCTTTAGCATAGGCCCGGGAGGCTATCTCGTCCTTCTTCTCCGGGATACCGAAAAGAAGAACGGCCTTAAGGCCGACTTCTTTAATCTCCTTAAGCTCAGCCTTCAACTGATCGATTGAGAGTTGAAAACACCCGGGCATAGAAGGAATCTCTTTCTTAATCTTTCTTCCCGGCACAACAAAAAGGGGATAGACAAACTGATCAGGCGCAAGCTGTGTCTCCCGAATCAGGGCACGGAAATTTTCATTCCGACGCATACGACGCGGGCGATAATCCGGAAATAGCATCTCTAAGCCTCCTCGGCAATCCCGATTTCTTTATCCGTCAGATAACAAGCCGGGTCCGGCGCCCAGATATCCCCGGTGACGGCCTCAGCCCTTACCCGGAAATTCCCGGCACAGATATCCAGCCACTTACATCGGGCACAGCGGCCCTTGACATGGGCCTTCTTATTCTTAAGGGCCGCCATAAGCGGGTTTGACAGATCCGTCCATATCTCGCTAAACGGACGTTGACGGACATTGCCAAATGAGTAATATCTCCAGAATTGATCCGCATGGACGCTGCCGTCCCAGCTTATACAGCCAATACCCCGGCCGGAATTATTTCCCTCGTTCATTTTAAGTAATTCCAGGACCTCCGCAGCCCGGGGTGAATTCTCCTTTACCATACGCAGATAGACATAAGGGCCGTCGGCATGGTTATCCACCGTCAGCACCTCTTTTGGCTTACCGCGGCGATGCAAGTCGGCAGTACGATCAATGATAATATCCACTACCCGCCGGGTTTCTTCGTGAGCAAGGTCTTCTTCGACCAGTTTACTGCCCCGTCCCGCATAAACCAGATGATAAAAACAGATCCGCGGAACTTCTTCCCGTTCTAATAGGCCAAAAATGGCCGGTATCTCGGCGACATTAAGCTTATTAATGGTAAACCTTAAACCCACCTTAATACCAGCTTCCTGGCAATTTCTAATACCCCTCATGGCCCCAGCAAAGGCCCCCTTAACCCCACGAAAATGGTCATTGACCTCTTCCATACCATCCAGACTTATACCCACATAAGAAAGGCCGATCTTCTTCAATACCTTGGCCATGTCTTTGCTGATAAGCGTACCATTTGTAGAAACTACGGCCCGCATGCCTTTTTCCACGGCGTAAGCCGCAAGCTCAGGCAGATCCGGACGCATAAAAGGCTCGCCGCCGGAGAAAAGAAGGACCGGACTGCCGAACTGGCTTAGATCATCGATCAGTTTTTTCCCTTCGGCCGTGGAGAGTTCATCCGGCGCGCCCACACTGTCCGCCTGGGCATAACAATGCACACACTTTAAGTTACAACGCCGGGTGGCATTCCAGACCACCACCGGCTTTTTGTCTGCCGAAAACTGGAGAAGGTGCGAGGGCAGCTTCCCGGAGTGTCTGCCATAGCGCAAGGCGTCAGACGGCTCCACCGTACCGCAATAAAGTTTAGATATACCGATCATGTTTTTCTAAATGCTCCTTCGTTTTAAAAAATTTACCACAGAGTCCACGGAGAAAATTAGCTTTCAGCTATCAGTATTCTGACTCCTGTATTCTGGCTTCTGTCTCCTGTATTTTTTTGCCCTATTTTGAGGAATTACCAAAAGAATTATCAAGGGCCTCCTTGATCAGATGGCTGATAAACCCTTCCGGGGTGGACACCGCCTCGGTGGGAAGATGAAAAACGTTTTGCCCGGTCCTATCCTGAATTATTTTCAAGGCATACTTGTATGATTCGGTCAAGTTGTTACAAACAACATAAGCCGTGCTGCCTTCCTGCCAGGCCTGTCCAATTATCTGGTCAATGGCCTCATCTTCAAAAATGATCTTTATGCCATATTTATCCAGAAAAGTGGCTTCATAATCTTTTATTTCCTCAGTTATAAACAGAAGCTCTTCTAAAGAAGCCTGTATATCAATATCTTTGGTCAAACATAACTCGGCCAGATACCGCAGCCTGAACGGGGTGACAGATAGCCCGCGGTTGTCAAAGATTTCTTTTTGACGTTTCACTATGGTTGATTTTATAATATCTAATTCCCTCTTCCAGGCCCGATGGTAACGTTCGATATAGACTGGATCATCCGGGTTGGCAAGAAAACGATCCAACTCCGCAACCGGGTTCTCTACTATCTCCTGAGTGACAACTAAGGAACGAATCGAGGTTGAAGGCAGCACCTTTTCAAACCCTAAAAGGATCTGCTCTACGACTCTAGACAATCCACGCGCCCCCGTCTTCTCTGCATAGGCTTTCTCAGCTAAGACATGTAATGCCTCATCTTCAAATGTTATGTCTATACCATAGGCCTTAAAATCGTGCTTTTTACCTTTTATCACCGGGCAGCGCGGGTTCTTGAGGATATTGTACAGGTCCTCCACGTGTAATTCCTCGAAAACCGCTACTACAGGCAATCGGCCCACAAACTCTGACTCGAACCCGTATTCAATAAGGTCTTCCGCCTTAACATGGCGCAAATAATCGACCCTGTCACTCTTGGAAGTAATCGGCGCGCCGAAACCGATTCCCTGATGAGTCAGGCGCTTCTTAATAATATCCGCCAGATCGTTAAAGGCGCCACTCACTATGAAAAGGATATTCCTGGTGTTAACCGTCCTTTTTTCCCGTTTGCCGGTCTTCCGATAACGCTCTATGGCCTCAAGCTGGGCGATAGGATCGTGGGGAACCCGGAGGTCTACGTCTGTTTCTTCCATCGGCTTCAGAAGGGCGCGCTGAACCCCGGTGCGTGAGACATCCGGGCCTAAATGCTGGGCGCTGGAGGCAATTTTATCTATCTCATCGATATAAATAATACCATACTGGGCCAGCTCCATATCCCCGCCCGCCTCCTGCACAAGGTCACGAACCAAGTCTTCCACATCACCGCCCACGTAACCGGTCTCGCTGAACTTAGTCGCATCGCCCTTAACAAAAGGCACGCCGAGCTTCTTAGCAATCAGCTTTATCATGTAGGTCTTACCTACACCGGTCGGTCCGATCATAATGATGTTATTCTTGATCTGCCCCACCTCCGTATCTCTCTTATGCTCCAGTGCATACTTAATACGGCTGAAGTGGGTGCAGACCTTGGTGGCCAGGATAGCCTTGGCCTCATCCTGTTTGATTATATATTCATCCAGGTAGGCCTCAAGCTCTTTAGGTTTGATATTAAAATTTAGAATAATATCCCTACCCCTTAAGGTCTTCTTGCCCCCGGATTCAGATGGGCCCGGTTTGGGAAAGACAACCGGCGAGAGAATACGCACCTTATCCCCATATTTTTTGGACAGATATTCCGTCAGCTCCTTTTCTAACTCCTTCTGGTCAGGAACCTTATTATATTCTTTATCGTTATTATATTCTTTATCGTTTCCCATTTTTAAATTACCAGGTCTTATACAAAATCTGTTATGTTTATAAATATAGTCACTACGTGCCCATATTTCAAATTATTTTTTGCTTCCGCCTGCTCCCTGATTTTTTAAACCGTCCGGGGAGAGGATAGCGATCTCTTTGTTATTGCCCGGACTTTACCCTGTCCAGGCCTAAGGCCTTCATCTTGCGGTGGAGGTGGCTTCTCTCCAGACCTATCTTTTCAGCCGTCTGGGAGATATTGCCATCGTTTTCAGCCAGCTTATGCAGGATAAATTCGCGCTCGAAATGGGCCTTGGCATCCTTAAACGTCCCGAACGCAAACATATCGCCGGTCTTCTTTTCTACCGCTTTAGTCCCCCGTATCGAAGAAGGGACGTCCTTCTCTGTAATAAGTGCGCCCGGGGACATAATCACCAATCTTTCCACAACATTTCTCAACTCCCTGACATTCCCGGGCCAATGATAGGCAGCGAGCAATTGCAGGGCGCCATCGCTTATTTCTTTGCGCTTTAACCCGCCATCCGAAGCGAATTCAGACAAAAACTCCTTAACTAAAAGGGGGATATCGCTCAACCGCTCCCTTAGCGGAGGGACTTCGATCGGCACTACATTTAATCGGTGGTAAAGATCCTCACGAAAATTCCCTTTTTTAATCTCTTCCTCAAGGTCCTTGTTAGATGCGGCGATGACCCGCACATCAACATTTATGGTCTTTGTCCCGCCTACCCGTTCGAATTTTTGCTCCTGCAGGATGCGCAGTATCTTGGCCTGGGTCTTAAGACTCATATCGCCGATCTCATCTAAGAAGAGCGTGCCTTCGTTGGCCAGGTCAAACTTGCCGCGCCTCATGTTGGTAGCGCCTGTAAAGGAGCCCTTCTCATGCCCGAAAAGCTCGCTTTCAATAAGTTCTTCAGGGATGGCTGCGCAGTTTACCTCGATCAGGGGCCGGGACGCTCGCTTGCTCTGCCTGTGTATGGCATGAGATACCAACTCCTTGCCTACCCCGTTTTCCCCCTTTATCAATACCCAGGCCGAAGTAGGCGCCACCAGGACAATCTGTCTCTTTAACTCCAGCATCGCCTCGCTTTGCCCGGTGAGTTCTGGTTTACGCCCTACCCGCTGGCGTAAAAGAAGGTTTTCCTCTTCTAACCGGCTGAAATCAAGCGTATTATTTATAGTTAGAACGACTTTTTCCAGGGAAAGCGGTTTTTCAATAAAATCATGCGCCCCCAGCTTGGTCGCCTTGACTGCCGTCTCCACCGTGCCATGGCCGGACATTATCACTACGGGGAGAAATGGGTAATCGAGTTTGATCCTTCTGAGCACTTCCAGCCCATCTATGCCCGGAGGCATCCACACGTCTAAAAGCACTAAATCCGGCGCTGCCTCGCTTAGCCGGCCCAGGGCATCCTCGCCATTTTGCGCCCGGACAGGCTCAAATCCCTCGTCCTCCAGTATCCCGCCCAGGGAGTCCAGGATGCTTACCTCATCATCAACTATCAATATGCGTTTGGCCATATCCCTAATCCATACTTCCTTTCATACCTGCAAGGGCAGTTCAATAACAAACCTGGCCCCATTGGGTTCATTGTCCTGCACCCTTATATAACCATTGTGATCCGAGATGATAGTGCTTACAATACTCAATCCCAGACCCGTCCCACCTTTCTTAGTTGAAAAATAAGGTTCAAATAGCCTCTCTCTGTCTCCGGGGGCGATACCCTTACCGGTATCACTGACCTCAACCCGTACCATAGGCGGGTTAGAACTGTCATAGAAAAGCTCTAATTCGATTTTGCCATGATCCTCCATGGCGGCAATAGCATTATCAAAGAGATTGATCATGACCCGTTTGATCTGTTCGCGGTCAAAGTAAAATTGGGGAATAGGTTGATGCACCCTGGTGACAAAATCGATATCTTTATGACTATCTCGATATAAGGTTATGCTTTCCTCAACAACGCCTTCTAAATTATTCAGGGCTGGATTTGTCGCCGGCAAGCGGGCAAAAAGCGAAAATTCATTGACCAGTCGTTTTAATTCCTCTACCTGGTTAATGATAGTCCTGGTACAATCATCGAGCACCTTACTATCATCGGCTAACTTCTCAATATATCTCTTGCGCAATCTCTGGGCAGATAATTGTATGGGCGTCAGAGGGTTCTTTACTTCATGTGCTATGCGCCTGGCCACTTCACGCCAGGCCGCCATCCGCTGGGCCTTTTCTAATTGAGTCAAGTCATCAAAGACAATGACCATACCAATATTGTTGCCGGCGTCATCCTTCAAAACAGTGGCATTAACGAGAAGAGAAAGGCTCCTGTCACCAGCCGTAATTCGAACTGACTTTTGTACAGAACCCTTCTTGGCCCGCCGGGCTTCTTCCACCAGGGCATGAATTATAGCTAATTGCCCCGGTGTAGCCAATTCCTGATAGGTCTTACCAATAACATCTCCGGGGTGTACTCCAAACAATTCCTCGGCAAATTTATTCATGGTGCTGATGCGGCCGTCATTATCAATGGAAACGACACCAGCCGCCACATTCCTCAAGATTATCTCCGTGTAGCGCCTCCTCTGTTCTAACTCCAGATAACTCTTCTGGAGTTCTTCACCGGCCCTTTCCAGCTCGGAGTGACTTCTCTTGAGGTCAGCAGTCATCTTGTTAAAAGAATTCACCAAGGTTCCGATCTCATCTTCTGACCGGACGTCAATAGTAAAGTTAAGGTCCCCTCCGGCAATGCGACGCGTCCCTTCGGCTAAATGCTGAATAGGGACGGTAATACCTCTGGCCAGGTAAAAGCCGAACCAGGTCGCGGAAAAAACGATGATCAGACTGATGATCAAAAGAATAATAATTAAGCTGACCTTGATCGGATTTTTAAGGAGCTTTAACTGCTTATAATTTTCAATACCCCCGGCTATATTCTTCATCTTGTAGGTAAGACCGGCCGGGACAAAAATACCAACAGCCAGGACGCCGACGACATCATCCCCATCGGCAGACGAAAAAATAGGGTCAAATCCCCTCACTAAATCACCATCGCTGGAGGCAAAGGTATCGACAATACCCTTTTCGCCATTGAGACAGCGTCTTAATATTTTTGAGGGGATTTGTGCCAGTTCAAACATTCCGACACCCGGCCGTCGGTAACTGGTCAATTCTTCATACGAAGGGAGAATAACCTCCACAGTATCAAGGTAAAACTCTTCCGGCCTGGCCCGCAGATACCGGGAGAGTTCGCCCCGGGCCGCTTCAGACATCAATCCAGACCGGGTGATTTCTCTGCTCATTCTGTCGGCATGGGTAATTACATTTTTCTCGACCTGTTTATAAAATGTCCGCCCTACCTCTAAAGAGTCCTCGAGAGACTTTTCTACGCGTACGTTAAACCAATAATCAATGCTCGTATTTATGAACTGCAATGAAATAAAAAAGAGGAAAGTGGTTGGTAGCAGGGCAAACAGAACAAAAGCCACAACCAGCCTGGTACGCAGCTTAGCTCCCAGTATGTTGTGACGCCGCTCAAAGATGAGCTTGACCACATTTCTTAGAACAAGAAAAATGAGGAGAAGAATTAGGATAAGGTTGATGTTTATGAGGGCAAAAAGGAGGATATTCCCGCCCAGAACCTTAGACGGAGAAAGATGTAAAACTTTGATACCCAGAAAGGCCAGCCCGATAATCAAGACCAGCGTAATCAGAATAATAAGCCTTTCCCGTTTCTGTCTTTTCCTTTCCTTGCTCTGAATATCCGGTGTTTCGGTCATTATTTTAGTATTTAAACTCTACCCTATAATTATCTGTCTCCGAATCCCAAAAAGAAAACAAGGATATTATATAATTAAATGCAGAGGAAGTAGGCTCTTTCTCAAGGACAGCCTTTATCTGGAGCTGATAGAGATTGTTTTGGGTAAGTTTCTTTAAGGTAATAACCGGTACCCCGGTTATTTCGCTTACCGCTTGCTGGGCCTTTGCCACTTCCCTAAATCTAAGCTTCTTACCGTCCAAATCAACAAAGAACTCCTCCTTCAGCGCGTCATAGCGAATACTGTGCTCCATATCCAGCGAGGCCAAGAGAGAGTCCGGCCAGAGATGGTAGACCTGGTAAAGACGGATATTCAAGGTAAGCCTTATCGTAAGGCCGTTCATAAGAGCCTTCTTGGTGTCGCTATCGAAGCAGTTTCGAACGTTAAAAAAGGCCAACAGGTCATTGCTGGTGTTGTTTACAATGACATCGGTTAACTTTATACCCTTGGCCTCCAGAGATGGCGTAAGAAACACAAATAGGGCCACAAAAATAACAAGAAGACGACACCAATTATAATGAATTGTTTTTCTCATGCGTTATGAGGCAGAATCAGGTGTGTTTTGGGAAAATTTAACTAATAACATAGTGAATTGCAATAGCTTTTCATCTATCCGGTCTGATCCGGAGGGCCTATACCTAATTAGTGCTCATCTGAAAACCTCTATATCCCCTCCCCCTTTGACGGGGGAGGGTTAGGGTGGGGGTGAAAAAGTGGGCAATTTCAGCTTATTCACCCTCCCCCTCGCCCCCTCCCGTCGAGGGAGGGGGGAATCTTTGGTGGTTTCCGGATGGGAACGAACTAGCTCATGGTAATGGAACAAATATCTGGCAGGTGACGATAATTCTCGTTGTAATCCAGGCCATACCCTACCAGGAAACCTCTTTCCAGTTCAAAGCCCACGTAGTCTATAACAATGGGTGTTTTTCGTCGCCCGGTCTTACTTATGAGAGCGCAAATCTTAATAGAACGCGGGTTATGAAGGGCTATTATGTCCTTAAAATAACTAAGCGTATGACCGGTATCTATAATGTCTTCCACCACCAGAACATTTTTAGCGGTAAGAGGTAGCTCGATATCCTTGGTGAACATAACCTCGCCGGTGGATTCTGTTTTGGAGCCATAGCTGGCCAAACGTACAAAGTCAACCTGAACCGGAATATCCAGAAAACGTATCAAGTCAGCCATAAAAACAAAAGCTCCGTTTAATACACCGATTAATATCACTTCACGGCCAGCATAGTCCCCGGAGATTTTTTCCCCTAGCTCTTTGACTCTATTCTGGATTACATCCCGGGGAAACACGAGCTTCTTCTCACACATGTGATCTCCCTTTTTATAGACCAAATTCAGACGTTCAAGTTAGAACAAAGACGAACGGTTGTCAACTTATGCTTTATAGGGCTTGACAAGAGGAGAAACGAACATTGACATTAAGCATCTGATTCTTTAAATTGATATATTCGAAACCATTAAGGAGTTAAGAAGCTGAGGCTACCCGTTATTGCTTTGACTATAGGTTGTCCGGTGGGAGTCGGTCCGGAAATTATTGCCCGTTCTCTGGCTGAACATAAAGTATATGGTTACTGCCAGCCTGTTGTGGTGGGGGACCGGGCTATCATGGAACGAGCGGTTAAGACCACGGGCGTCTCTTTAGACATAAGAGTGATAAGGGATGCCGATATTGAGCAAATCGAGTGCTCCTTTCGACAGGGCGATCGACCTGAAAAAATCTTTCTACTTCCAGTTTCTAATCTGGATCCCGCACAGTGTGTTTATGGCCAGCCGACTGCCCAGACGGGCGCCGCTATGGTTAATTATATCCTGCGGGCTATTGAGCTGGCCCTCTCCGGCCGCGTCCAAGCTATAACCACCGCCCCGATTAATAAAGAGGCCATGCACATGGCAGGGTATGAATACCCGGGCCATACAGAGCTACTGGCGGAAAAAACAGGTGCGAGGCACTACGCCATGATGCTGGCGGGCGACAGGTTAAAAGTAGTGCCGGTAACCATCCATTTGCCCCTCCGGGACGTGGCGGCCCGGTTGACCCGGGCTAAGATTGTGGAAAAGTTGATAGTTACTGATTCGGCATTGCGCCGGTATTTTAGTCTAAAACAACCCCGGCTTGCCGTTTCTGCCTTGAATCCTCATGCCGGAGAAGGAGGCCTCTTTGGGGATGAGGAGGTTAGAATAATCGCTCCTGCTATTGATACCGCCAAGGGGTTGGGAATAGATGCTGTGGGGCCGTTTCCGGCTGACACTGTATTTTATAGGGCCAGTCAGGGAGAGTTCCCTGCCGTCATCGCCATGTATCATGATCAGGCCCTTATGCCTTTAAAACTATTGCATTTCAAAGACGGTGTAAACATAACCTTAGGTTTGCCTATTATTCGCACTTCTGTAGATCACGGAACGGCTTATGATCTGGCGGGCGGTGGAAAGGCTGATCCATCCAGCCTCCTGGCCGCGCTCAGGTTAGCCGCCTATATGGCTACGCATCGGAAGGGACATGGTGTCTGAGAATAAAAATGGCTTCTGAGAATATAGTCATAAGGGGCGCTAAGCAACATAATCTCAAGAACATAGACGTTACCATCCCCCGCCATAAACTCACCGTTATAACGGGCTTAAGTGGTTCCGGTAAGTCCACCCTGGCCTTTGATACCATCTACGCCGAAGGGCAACGTCGTTATGTGGAATCTCTATCGGCTTATGCCCGGCAATTTCTGGAGCAGATGGATAAACCGGATGTCGAATTCATTGAGGGCCTTTCTCCGGCTATTGCCATTGAGCAAAAGACACTCAGTAAAAATCCGCGCTCGACGGTAGGTACCGTAACCGAAATTTATGACTATTTGCGTCTCCTTTTTGCCCGCATTGGCCGGCCTTTTTGTTACCAGTGCGGTCGCGAGATCCAAACTCAGACCATTGATCAAATGGTTGACGCCGTTATGCGGCTAGCAGAAGGAAGCCGGATAATAATCATGGCCCCGATAGTAGTACAGAAAAAGGGAGAGCATCAAAACGTCTGGCAGCGGCTCAGGAAAGAGGGCTTTATCCGGGCCAGGGTCGATGGCCAAATTTTAAGCTTAGAAGAAAGTCCAATCCTTGATAAGCACAAGCGGCACACTATTGAGGCGGTAATTGACCGTCTTATTATTCGGCCGGGCCTCGAGAGAAGGCTGGCCGATTCTATCGGACTTGCCACTATACTATCTGATGGTATAGCCTTGGTGCAGGTGAACGAAGAGGAGGAAATATTTTTTAGCCAGAAACAGGCCTGTATCTATTGTGGAATCAGCCTGCCGGAACTGACCCCGCAGCTTTTTTCTTTTAACAATCCCCGCGGGGCCTGTCCGGCCTGTGATGGACTGGGCACCCATCAATTTTTCGATCCTGATTTGATTATTCCCAACCCCAATTTGTCGCTCCGTGAAGGTGCCATCGCTCCCTGGGCGCACCGGCACGGCGTTTATTTTATACAAATACTGGAATCAGTGTCCGGACATTATCACTTTGACATCCACACCCCTTTCAAGGCCCTTCCAGATCAGGCCAAAAAAGTCTTACTTTATGGCTCTAACGGGGAGGAGATCTTATTCTCTTATGATAAGGACGGACGCCGTCACTTCTACAGACAACCATTCGAAGGGATAATCCCGCAGCTTGAACGTCGTTACCGTGAGACGTCCTCCCGGTCAGCCCGGGGGGAGATTGAGCAATACATGAATGAACAACCCTGCCCGGCTTGTAAGGGCGCCAGGCTCCGGAAAGAGGCCCTTTCGGTACGGGTTGGTCCTTGGGCCATAGATCAGATGGTGAATCTGAACATTAAAACGGCTATACAGATATTCGAACGTCTGCCGCTTACGGAAAAGGAATTCGGGATTGCCATGCGCATATTAAGAGAGATAAATAGTCGCCTGTCTTTTCTTCAAGAGGTAGGACTGGATTACCTGACCCTTAACCGGGCATCGGCTACCTTGTCCGGCGGCGAAGGCCAGCGCATCCGTCTGGCCACACAAATCGGCTCGCAGATGGTGGGAGTCATTTACGTACTGGACGAGCCGAGTATCGGCCTGCATCAGCGCGATCACGCCCGGCTTCTGGCTACATTGAAAAGACTGCGGGATATGGGCAATACGGTACTTGTGGTTGAACACGATCCTGAAACGATTTGCTCTGCTGACTATATTATCGACATGGGGCCAGGCGCAGGCCAGCAAGGCGGCGAAGTGGTTTTTGCCGGGACGCCGGCAGAACTGCTACATGCCGGAGCCTCCCTTACCGGACAGTATTTATCCGGCCGGCAAGCCATTTTCATACCGGCCAGGAGACGTACCTTGGCGCGCGGGTATATTACGGCGGTAGGGGCTTCTCAAAATAACTTGAGAAATATTACGGTAAAGATTCCCCTGGGGCAAATGGTGTGTGTCACCGGCGTATCCGGCTCAGGAAAGTCCACCCTGGTTATCGATACTTTGTACAAGGCACTGGCGCAGATGTTGTACCATTCGAAGGAAAGAGCGGGACGTGTAGAAAGGATTGATGGATTACAGTTTATAGACAAGGTTAGCGACCTGGATCAAAGCCCTATTGGGCGTACTCCGCGTTCCAATCCGGCTACTTACACCGGACTTTTTGCGCCGATACGTGATCTTTTTGCCCGTACACCAGAGGCCAGGGCACGGGGTTATAAGGCGGGGAGGTTTAGTTTTAATATTAAAGGTGGCCGCTGTGAGGCCTGTGACGGCGACGGCCTGATTAAAATAGAGATGCATTTTTTGCCGGATGTGTATGTGACCTGTGAGAACTGCCGCGGTAAGCGTTATAACCGGGAGACCCTGGAGATAAGATATAAAGACAAAACCATAGCCGATGTCCTGGACATGACCGTGGACGAAGCCTATCTGTTTTTTCAGCATATACCGGCTATAAAGGCCAGGTTGAAGGTGCTGCGTGAAGTTGGTCTGGGCTATGTTCACCTTGGGCAGTCAGCAACCACACTTTCCGGTGGTGAGGCCCAGCGGGTCAAGTTGGCCAGGGAACTATCCGGGCGTAGCACCGGACGGACCCTCTATATCCTGGACGAACCTACAACCGGATTACATCCGGCAGACGTACACAAGCTGCTTGAGGTGCTTAATAGACTGGTCGAAGCGGGTAATACGGTGGTTATTATTGAGCACAATATGGACGTGATCAAGACGGCTGATTATATCATTGATCTGGGACCGGAAGGCGGTGACGAAGGCGGCCGGGTGGTAGGCTCCGGCACTCCAGAAGAGATTTCCCGCCTGAAGCGGTCATATACCGGCCAGTTTTTACGAAAGGTGTTAGCTTCTGTTAGATAGATAATAAGATAATGAGTCTAATCTTAAAGTAAAATCAACATATTCAACAACAACATCTCCAGGTACCCGGAGGATAACGGGGGCAAAGTTTAAAATCCCTTTTACCCCAGCCTCAATAGCCAGTTCAACGACTTGTTGCGCCCGGCCAGCCGGTGTAGTTATAACGCCGATCTCGAAAGGTTCTCGGCTCACGACTTCGGTAATATCTTTCATATCCGAGATCTCTAATCCAGACCTTAACGTCTGTCCTATCTTGCCAGGATCGACGTCAAAAGCAGCAACGAACCGGTATCCCTGGTTAATAAAATTTGGATAGTGGAGCAATGCCTGGCCTAGATTTCCCACGCCAAAAAGGCCAAGCCGCCATTCTTTTTCCAGACCCAGGATGTTTTTTATATGCTGCAATAAATGCCCTGTATAATAACCTACTCCTCTTACACCAAACTCACCAAAGTATGCCAGATCTTTACGCAACTGAGCCGAGTTAACACCGCACTCGGCGGCCAGTTTCTCTGATGATACGACCTCCAGTCCCTCTTTTGACAATAGGCTTAATTTCCGGCTGTACCTGGACAGTCTGTAAATGGTGGCAGGTGGAATCTTTATATATTTCATGCGCGAGTCTAACTCCAGGGCATTATTTTATTAGAAAAAAAACCGGGGCTGTAAATTCCTTATTACAACCCCGGTTTTTAGCGAAAAGATAATCTTTAGGACAAGCCCATGAACGCCAACACCTTGCTAGTCGCCGGGTTAGCAAAGAGCATGATCAGACAAACGACCAGAGCGTAAATAACCAGAGACTCGATCAATGCCAAACCGATAATCAAGGTAACCGTGATCTTACCGGAAGCCTCAGGGTTGCGGGCGATCCCTTCAACTGCATTCTTAATGGACATACCCTGGCCCAGTGCGCCACCAAAAGCGGCAACGGCTATACAGCCACCACAGGCCAGAACGGTCATAACAAAGAAATCCAGACCTGCCGCCTTACTATCAGCGGCCTCCTGCCCGAAGGCCAGCGAGGCCATGCCCATTGTAAGGACCACGAGTAAAGATACTAATAGTGCCTTTTTCATCTCTAATATCCCCCCTTTCTATGTAAGAGTTTATATACTGCCTTCTTCCAAAAGGTTGTCATTTTAATGAGCGTGTTCCATGGCCCCTGTAAAATAGAGTATGGACAAGAGCACAAAAACAAAGGCCTGCACAAAGCTGACAAATACACCCAGGGCCATTATTGGTAACGGCCCCAAAAACGCACCTGCCAACAGGAAGAGTAGTCCGAGCAAGACTTCTTTAGCCATGATATTACCGAAGAGCCGGATGGATAGCGACAGGATACGTGCAAAGTGTCCAATGAGTTCAATAGGGAACATGAGTGGGGCTAGCCAACTAACAGGTCCCATAAAATGTTTGATATACTTTAGCCCGTGGAATTTAACCCCTAAGATATGAGTGGTTATGAATACAAGAAGGGCCATTGATAGGGTCGTATTTAGATTGGCAGTTGGGGACATAAAACCGGGGAAGAGCCCGATAAGATTAGCTATGAAGATGTAAATTCCCAACGTAGCAATCATAGGAAGCATTAACCTTGCCCCTTTTTCACCCATATTCTCAGCCGCAAAGCCTTCTATGCCGGAAACTACAGCCTCCAAAAAATTTTGCCCTTTGCCAGGGATCATTTGGATCTTCCCGACTAAGAGCTTAGTAGAAATGATTAAGAAGATCATGACGAACCAGGCATTTGTTACATGTGGTGCGATTATCTTGGGCAATAGGCCAGGCCCACCATGCACTGGCAGATTAAAGAGCCCCAGTAAAAGATTAATAAACAGGATTGGATGTTCCATGGGTCAAGTTGCCTCCTTTGTCCTGACGATCTTCCACAATTCTGTGAAAGCAATTACCATAATATTAATAACAATTACCGAAAGTCCAATAATTAGCCCTAAAGGATGTACCATCTTATTCACTATCAGTTCATAAAGGAAGATTCCCATAATGATCAGGCGCAGATAATACTTGGCGTAGTAAATGGCCTTATGGCCAAAAATGACTTGTTGATCAAAGATCTTCCGGAGCGCCGTCTGAAGCCAGTAGAAATTAAAACTGGCTATTATTCCCCCGGCCAATATACCCAAAGCGAAATTTACTGAGACAAAGATGACCCCGAAGATAGTTAGAATTAGACATAATACCAGGCTGGAAACCTGTATTTTTTTTATTAATTGTGTTGAACACCAAAAATCTAACATAGGTGTTATAGATCCTTACGCTTGGCCAGCCGCACCAGATTCCGAAACCCGGCTATGACCCCAAAAATAAGAAAAATAATGGTTAGCCAAGGTTTCGTGCGTCCACCAAACACGTACTCATCCAACGCGTAGCCTATAAAGAAACCGACAAATACGGAGGCTGCTATGGCTATGCCAATAGTGCTAACGTCTCCGATCAGCCCCAAAAGCCTTTTTAAGTCTTCCTTCATTGGACAGCCTGCACAGTTGACTGCCGGGCACTATTTCAAATAGCAAGGCCAAAAAACAAGTTACTTGGTATCATAGTGACCCTATAAAGTCAACACTTTTTTGAATCGCGGTTCAGAAAATCTTCAAGCATGCCTCGGCGGCATTAAGCGTCTCATCAAGGTCTGCCTTCGTGTGGGCAAGAGAGATGAACAGGGCCTCAAACTGTGATGGGGGCAGATAGACACCCTTTTCCAGCATATTCCGATAGAACCGGGCAAAGCAATTTGTATCGCTGGTCAGTGCAGAACTAAAGTCAACCACCTCATTTTTTGTAAAAAATATGGTCATGAGGGAGCCAGCACGGTTGACCCGGGCCGGGATGGAATAGCGCTGGATAAGCTCATTGATATTTTCCCCTAAGTATGCGCCTTTTCCCTCCAGATCTTCATAAGTGCCTTTTTGGGAAAGTATTTTTAATGTAGCTATGCCGGCAGTTACGGCCAGAGGATTGCCGGAGAGGGTTCCGGCCTGATAGACATCTCCCTCCGGGGCAATGCGCAACATGATGTCTTTACGACCACCATAGGCCCCCACGGGTAGCCCGCCCCCGATAATCTTGCCCAGACAGGTTAAGTCCGGGAGAATACCATAGTAGGACTGTGCACCACCCCAGGACATTCGAAATCCACTGATCACCTCATCGAAGATAAGTAGGACGCCGTGCTTTTGTGTGAGTTCCCTTACCGTTCTTAAATATCCCTCGCGGGGTAGGACCACGCCCATGTTACCGGGTACAGGCTCAATAATAAAACAGGCCACGTGCCGGCCTTCCTTTTCCAAAACTTTGGCTAGGGCATCGGCATCATTATATGGAATGGATATAGTATGGCCGGCAATCTCTTCCGGCACGCCCGGGCTGCCCGGTATGCCCAGGGTGGCGACACCGGAGCCGGCCTTGACGAGAAATGCGTCTCCATGCCCATGATAACAACCATCGCATTTAATGATCTTCTTGCGCCCTGTATAAGCCCTGGCTAAACGGATGGCGCTCATGGTGGCTTCAGTGCCGGAACTGGTCAGTCGAACCATTTCCAATGAGGGAACGGCCTCTATGAGTAATTCAGCCAGTTCAACTTCGAGGAGAATTGGAGCACCAAAGCTAGTCCCATTTTCGAGCGCTTTTCTTAAGGCGGCGGTGACTTCAGGGTGGGCATGGCCGAGGATCATCGGTCCCCAAGAGCCGACACAGTCGATGAAGACATTGCCATCGACGTCGTATATTTTAGAGCCAGAGGCTCTGGCTATAAAAAGGGGATCGCATCCTACGGAACGGCAGGCGCGAACCGGACTGTTTACGCCTCCAGGGATAACATCCTTTGCCTTCGCGAAGTAGGCCTGGGAACGCTCTCTTTTCACACCTGCTCCTCCCTGAAGTACCTGATATTAGATCTTTTTAATTCTTTTTCACTGAAGAGTATCTGATAGTCGGTTATGCCGGTCTTTTCTGCTATTTCCCGGGCCACAGCATGACATTCGGCGTCGGTTCTGCCGTGCACCATGGTATAAATGTTATAGGGCCATCCAGGTATTGTCCGGCGTTGATAGCAGTGGGTCACATTTTTAAAAGATGTCATGATCCGGCCCGCCTTTTCTATCTTCTCTTCATCTACATGCCAGGCGATCATGGCGTTGGCGGCATATCCGGAGATCTGGTGCTGCAGTGTAGCACCAAAGCGACGTATGTACCCTGCTTGGCAAAGGTTTTTTACACATGCCAAAAATTCTTCTTCAGGCAGGCCGGCCCTTGCAGCCAGTATCTGAAAGGGTCTCTCTGCCGGAGGAATTCCATCCTGCAAGACCTGGATCACCATTTTTTCTTTAGAAGTAAGGACTGCTCTTTGGGGGACTGTGTCCACAGTTAAAGTTTTCCCATGATCATAGCTATGCCTAATAAAATAAACAGGAGGCCCGCACCCATTCGCATGTACTCCGGCGGAACAATGTTCATAACAAACCCGCCGACCGTTACCCCTATTAAAGTGGATGCAATAAGGGCTAGGGAAGCCCCCAGAAAAATAGCCCAGCGCTTCTCACTGGAAGCAGCCAGTGAAAAGGTCGCCAGTTGAGTCTTATCACCTAATTCAGCAAGAAAGATGGCAATAAATGTGCTGGCGAAAAGCTTTAAGTCCATAGCCGACCTCAACGCAGAAGCTGGTCTTTCAGGTCGGCAATGTAACATAACTTTTGGTTTAAGAAAAGCAAAAGAGAGACCTGCTAAACGGAAAATCAAACCGGGGTAAAAATTTCGCAAGAAAAAGCCCCGGCCATCGTGAATAATGACCGGGGCTTTTCTTCTCGTTACCGGGTTTTCTGTATCTTAGTACATACCGCCCATACCGCCACCCGGGGGCATAGGCGGCATCCTGGATTCTTTTTCTTCCGGTTTCTCTGCCACCATGGCTTCGGTTGTAAGCAAGAGACCGGCTACACTGGCCGCATTCTGCAGGGCAAAACGCGTTACTTTAGTTGGGTCAATGACACCAGCCTTGATCAGATCTTCAAACTCACCTGTTTCCGCATTGAATCCTACTGAATCCTTCTCATTTTTAACACGGTCGACCACCACGGATCCTTCAAAACCCGCATTGTTCGCAATCTGACGCACGGGTTCCTCCAAAGCGCGTTTGATCAGATTAACGCCGAGCTGCTCGTCACCATGGAGTTTCAGCTTGCTCAAGGCCGGTATACAACGGACAAGAGCCACGCCGCCGCCGGGCACTATTCCTTCCTCCACGGCAGCCCTGGTAGCATTCAGGGCATCTTCCACACGTGCCTTCTTTTCTTTCATCTCCGTTTCAGTGGCCGCACCCACATTTATTACCGCCACACCGCCGATTAGCTTAGCCAAACGCTCCTGTAGCTTTTCGCGGTCGTAGTCGGATGTAGTCTCTTCAATCTGGGTGCGAATCTGTTTTACCCGTCCTTCCAATGCTGACCGCTCACCGCCGCCATCGACTATAGTTGTATTGTCTTTGTCTATAGTAATACGTTTAGCCGTTCCGAGGTCTTTTAGGGAGATATTTTCCAACTTGATGCCCAAATCTTCAGAAACAACCTGCCCGCCGGTCAGGATGGCTATATCCTCCAGCATGGCCTTTCTTCTGTCGCCAAAGCCAGGGGCCTTGACCGCGGCACACTGTAAGGTGCCCCGGAGTTTGTTCACAACCAATGTGGCCAGGGCCTCGCCTTCCACATCCTCAGACAAAATGAGGAGGGGTTTGCCCATCTTGGCAATCTGCTCCAGGACCGGCAATAAGTCTTTCATATTGCTTATTTTTTTCTCGTTGAGCAAGATGTAGGGATCGCTTAAGACTGCCTCCATCTTTTCCGGGTCGGTAACAAAATAAGGTGAAATATAACCGCGATCGAACTGCATACCTTCGACCACATCCAGGGTAGTCTCCATGCTTTTAGCTTCTTCAACCGTGATTACGCCTTCTTTACCTACCTTCTCCATGGCTTCGGCGATTATATTGCCGATAGTGGAATCATTATTAGCAGAGATCGTCCCGACCTGGGCAATTTCCTTCTGGTCCTTGGTCGGCTTGCTGATTTTTTTGAGTTCATCCACTACCGACTCAACTGCCTTGTCGATACCACGTTTAATCGCCATGGGGCTGTTTCCGGCAGCCACGAGCTTTGAACCCTCAGCGTAAACGGCCTGGGCCAGGATGGTAGCAGTTGTCGTGCCGTCCCCGGCCACGTCACTGGTCTTGGAGGCAACCTCCTTTACCATCTGGGCGCCCATGTTCTCAAATCTATCGGTAAACTCGATTTCCTTGGCTACCGTTACGCCGTCCTTGGTGATGGTGGGGGAACCAAAGCTTTTCTCTATGATAACGTTGCGTCCCTTCGGTCCCAAGGTTACTTTTACTGCATCGGCCAGGGCATTTATACCCCGCAACAAAGCCTCTCTGGCCTTGACATCATATTTTATCTCTTTTGCTGGCATGATAACCTCCTTGAATTTGCTGTTATTAACATTTGGTTTTTTGATGCGCCTTATTTTTCTATAATACCCAGCACATCGTCTTCGCGCATAATGAGGTGCTCTTCACCCTCGATTTTCACTTCTGTACCGGAGTACTTACCGAATAAGATGCGATCCCCCGCCTTTACTTCAAGCGGCACCCTCGTCCCATTCTCCATTAGCTTGCCATTGCCCACGGCTATTACCTCCCCTTCGATGGGTTTTTCCTTGGCCGTGTCCGGGATAATTATCCCGCCTTTGGTCTTCCCCTCTTCCTCCAAACGTTTGACTACGATTCTGTCCTGTAATGGTCTGATCTTCATATCTTCTTTCTCCCTTCTCTCTCCTTTTTTATTTGTTTAAGATGGAAGTCCCCTAAGAATTTAGCGAAGTCAATTAAGTCTGAGTGCGCCCTATCACCTCCTTGTGCAGAGCCGAATATGGCTATGGCCCTTTTATTAGCACTCACCTCAAGCGAGTGCTAATAATTAGCAGATGCCTCTAAAAATGCAATTTTGATTTTATTTAATTATTAACAATAATATATAAAATTTAAACATAATATGCCATTATAAGCGAATTATCTTTAAATAATAATATTTTTGTTGCATTTTTGCTGTTTTTTATCAAGATAGCGTGGGGCATAAGTATAACTTTATGTGGCGTTCTCATCTGATAACATATCATATCTAGTTGTAATTAAGTGTAATTATTCCCTGATGGGATACTTACTGGAAAGGCATTTTTTCTGTTTGATTACCAGGAAAAGTGTGATATAGAGATTTTTTATGAAAAAATTGAGGAAGGTGAGCGGGGTAAGTGAAAAAGATTCTTATTGCTAATCGCGGGGAGATTGCGCTACGGATTCTACGTGCGGTGCAGGAGCAGGGGTTAATAGCGGTCGGAGTCTATGAAACTCCGGATAAAGAGGCGCGTCATATACGCGCGGCTGATGAGGCTATCTGGATCGGCGAGGGACCGCGCAAGGACTACCTGAATATCGATAAAATGATCTGGGCCGCCCGTAAGGCCGGGGCCGACGGCATCCATCCCGGTTATGGTTTTTTGGCGGAGAACCCTGATTTTCCCAAGGCCTGTGAGGATGCCGGACTTATTTTCATTGGCCCGCCCGCAAAGGTTATTCATGCCCTGGGCAACAAGGTCATCGCCCGGACCATCGCCGAAAGCGCCGGTGTCCCGGTCATCCCGGGCAGTGAAAACCTTCCCTATGGACAGGAAGGGGAGGAAAGGGCCCTGGCCTTTGCCCGGGAACACGGTTTTCCGTTGATGCTCAAGGCCACGGCGGGTGGCGGCGGCCGGGGGATTCGTAAGGTAAATAACGCCAAAGAGCTGATAGATCAGATGCCGCTGGCCCGGGCCGAGGCCAAGGCCGCATTTAATGACGCCCGCCTCTATTTGGAAAAAGGTGTAATAAATCCGAAGCATATCGAGGTTCAGGTACTGGCCGATAGTTTCGGCCATATTATTCACATGGGCACACGGGATTGTTCTATCCAGCGGCGCAACCAGAAATTGGTGGAGATAGCGCCAGCCCTCATTCCTGACCAGACCCTTCTGGATAATATCTGTACTGCGGCCATCAAGGTAGCGCAAGAAGCCAATTATGTGAACGCTGGTACCGTAGAGTTTCTGGTGGATGAGGGCGGACATTTTTACTTTTTGGAGATGAATACCCGCCTGCAGGTCGAACACACGGTCACGGAAATGGTCACCGGTATGGACATTGTCCGGGCCCAAATTGACATTGCAGCCGGGAAAAAGCTCAAATTCTCCCAGGAAGACGTCCACATCCGGGGCCATGCCATCGAAATGCGTATTAACGCCGAAGATCCTAAGAATAATTTCTTGCCGGAAGGCGGCAGGACCATAACGGTTTATAATTCTCCCGGAGGAGCGGGCATAAGGTTGGACGGCATTGCCTATCAGGGTTATGTCATCCCGCAGGTCTATGATTCGCTGTTGGTCAAGCTGACAGTGCATGGGTTTACCTGGAAGGAGGCCGTGGAGCGCATGCGCCGGGCCTTAAAGGGTTTTGCTATCGTGGGTCCCAGGACCACGATCCCCTTTTACCTCAACATCGTTAATGAGCCTGATTTCCAGAAAGGTATATTCAACACCAGCTATCTGGACCTACATCCCAATCTTTTTGAATATAAAGAGGGGGACCGTGAGGTAGCCAAACTGGCCAGGCTGATCGCCACTATTCACCATAAGGGTTTCAATCCCTTTGCTGCATAATTCGCTTTACAGAAGAAAGGGATAATAAGATGGAGCACATTCGCCCGGGCATGGACACTAAAGATATCCTCAGGCGTCTAAAAGAGGCCAAAGGATATTTTATCACAAATACGGCCCGCGACTTATCGCAATCTGACTTTAAGAACCGCATTTTGCTCCATACGGACTTATTAGCGGCCAAACCGCGGGATGCGGCCGGATATTTCTCCCTGGAGATAACCGGCGGGGCCTCAGTGCACGTGGATATGCTGCGCAAGCAGGTGAATCCCTTCCTTAAACTGGAACTCCTCAGACGCGAGATGCCGAACACGTTATTCCAGACCCTGTGCCGGGGCGTCAACCTATTCGGATACCGGCCGTATCCGGAGAATGCCATCCGACTGACGGTAAGGGAATTTGCCAAATATGTGGAGGTCTGGCGCGTCTTCGACTTTTTAAACTATATTCCCAACATGGTTCCGGTATTTGAAGAGGTCAAAAAGGCCGGAAAGATACTGGAGCCATCTATTTGTTTCTCTACGGGGCCGGAACACACAGATGAATTTTATGTAGGTAAGGTGCGGGAGATATTGGACGTTACCGGCGAGGACATCATCCTGTGCATCAAGAATCACGGCGGCCTGGGGACGCCTAAGCGCCTCGGTGAACTGGTGGCATCCATTAAACAGAGGTTCCCGGACCTGTTAATCCATTACCACGGTCACAATACAGACAGCAACGACGTGCCGCGTATTGCGGCAGCCATCCTTTCCGGGGCCGAGATCGTCGATGCCGCCGATCATGCCTTTACTGGATTTTATGGCCCGCCGCCGGTTTTAAGTGTTATCCAGACCATGGAGGCTTATGGTATTCGGGCCGCGGGTGTAAGCACTGATGCCGTTGTCGAGACCTCCGAGGCGCTGCGGCCGGAGCGGGCCGCCTATGCGGATTTTGAGTCCCAGTTCAAAGGTTTTGACTCAACCGTCCAGGTTCATAAGCTGCCGGGCGGGGCCACCGGCAGCAGCTTCGAGCAGGCGGTCAAGGGGGAATTCCTCCATCTCATGCCGCAGATTCTGCGCGAGGAATTGCCGCGTGTGCAGATTGAGTTAGGCAACTGGTGGAGCGTCACGCCCGGCTCTCAAATCCTGTGGACTACGGCCGTCAATAACGTGCTCTCGGGGGAGCGCTATGAGAACGCCAGCGGTGACCTGAAAAACCTTCTCCTGGGCAAATATGGACCATTCCCGTTTTATCGGCCTTCCGAAGAAATTTACAAGAAGGCCTTTGGCACGGAGTGGAAAAAAATCCTCAAAGAGCAGGGTGGGTTGGCAAAGATAGAAGACATTGACCTGGAAAAAGAGGAGGCTACGCTCGTAGAGCGGCTGGGCCGATCGGTTACCAGAGAAGAGCTGGTGCTTTATTTGCAGCATCCAAACGACGCCGTTGATTTTCTCAAGTTTGAGGAGGAATACGGCCAAGCCTACGTCCTTCCTCCACAAATCTGGTTCCGGAAAGGGGGTTTTAACCCTGGTGAACACCTTGATTTCGTGGACTATACAGGCAAGTCGCATGTGATTGAAATCGGGCCCTCGTATAGCTCCGAAAATGGTAAACAGACCCTTTACCTCTTTGTAGACCATCACTCCGAGGTCTTCTTGCTCGAGGAAGAAAAGAAGGCCGGGGTGGAGGCGGCAGTAATAAAATTGAGCAAAGAAGAGATCGCTTCCCTGGCCAAGGTAGGAGATATGCGGGCGCCTTTTGCCGGCAATGTATGCCAGATCCCGGTCAAGGCCGGCCAGGAAGTGAAAAAAGGAGAGCTTGTCATTGTACTGGAGGCCATGAAGATGCAAAATCCCATAGAATCTCAACTTGAGGGGAAAATTGATCAGGTTTTTGTCAAACTGGGGCAGGCCGTACAGGTTGGAGATAAGCTGCTTACTATCTCTCCCTTATAACAAGTTCTAGGTTCAAGGTTCACGGTTCCGGGTTCCACTTTCACGTTTTTAACCTTGAACCCTGAACTTTGAACTTTGTCATTTTTCTGACTAAGGAGGGTTATTCCAATGTCTCTGCACAAGAAAATTATCACATTATTTTTATTGGTTGTATTCGCAGTGTCTCTGGGTTGTGCAGCCACCTCAACCCGGGAAAGCACCGGCGAATATCTGGATGATTCGGTTATCACGGCCAAGATTAAGGGCCTGTTGGTAAAGGATTTGACCCTCAAATCCTTCGCCATAAGTGTAGAGACCTTTCGTGGAGTGGTTATCCTAAGTGGTTTCGTGGATAGTAATGATCAGATTGATCGCGCCATCCAGATTGCCCGCGGGGTAAAAGGCGTCAGAGAAGTCAAAAGCCAGTTGATGTTGAAACCCAAATCCTGATGAACTCGTAAAAAGTAAAATTTAGCGCTCGCAGATGCGCCGGGGCGTGAGAGGTCGCCGTAGGGGCAGGGCTTGCCCTGCCCAATAGGGGCGCAGCAAGCAGCGCCCCTATGTTGCGGGTTGCGGACTCTGCGGTTCCCCTGTTAACTTTCCCTATGGGAACCCTATTTAACAGGGTGAATCAGCGGTGAAAAGGCTTTTTTACGAAGCCGTCAAAAATTAACCGCACGGGTTAAGCCGGCGCCGAGCTAAAAATCTTCTCTATCTCTTCATCAGTAAGGATGCCCTTTTCTCTTGCCAGATCTTTTATGGGCATGTTCCGGGCAAAGGCCTCCTTGGCCAGGGCCGCCGCCCTTTCATAGCCTATGTATGAATTCAGGAGCGTGGCCAGGGCCGTGCTCATCTCGGCATAACGGCGACAGGTCTCGGGATTGGCGGTTATTCCTCGCACACAGCGTTCGGTAAAAATAGAGAGGGCATTCTGCAAGATCTGAATGGACGCCAATATATTATGAATGATAACGGGCATCATAACATTTAGTTCCAATTGACCAGCCTGGGCAGCCATAGCCACGGTTGTCTCGTTACCGATCACCTGAAAACAGACCATATTCATCATCTCTGCCATGACCGGGTTGATTTTACCGGCCATTATAGATGAGCCCGGCTGAACGGCGGGTAGCGTGATCTCGGCCAGGCCGGTACGGGGGCCGGAGCTCAGCAACCGGAGATCGTTGGCAATACGGCTAACATTCAGTGCGCTAAGTTTTAATTGAGAGGCGATCGAGGCAAAGACATTCATATTCTGGGTCGCTTCAAAGAGGTCTTTTTTAGGTCTTAAGTCAAATCGGGTTAAGGTAGAGAGCCTCTCTATCACCATCTCCCGATAGCCGGGCAGGGTATTTGTGCCTGCCCCTACTGCCGTGGCCCCTATGCCCAGATATTCCAGTTCCTTCGCCGCATGGCGCAGCCGCTCGAAGTCATCCTCCACGGCCTGGCCATAGGCACGGAACTCATGGCCTAAGCGCATGGGAACGGCATCTTGAAGGTGCGTGCGTCCGGCCTTGATGATGCGGTAAAATTCTTCTCCTTTATCTTTCAGGGCCTGTGCCAGATACATACCCGCGGGATAGAGGCCCTCCAGCGCCTTTAGGGTGGCCAGCCTCATAGCCGTGGGGAATACGTCATTTGTTGACTGGCCCATATTTACATGATCGTTAGGATGAACTACTGTGTAGTCCCCCCGTTTTTTGCCGAGGATCTCAATAGCCCGGTTGGCTAAGACCTCATTTACATTCATGTTATGGGAGGTTCCGGCGCCTGCTTGATAGACATCAACCACGAATTGTCCGGTAATTTTCCCCTCCAGCACCTCATGGGCGGCCTGAATAATGGCCTCTCCGGTTTCTGCTTTAAGCCCGCTCAGCGCCACATTAGTCTTGGCTGCCGCCAGTTTAATCATAACAGTGGCCTCGGCCATGAGAGGATGCATGGTTAGCCCGCTTATGGGAAAGTTTTCTATGGCACGCTGGGTCTGGACTCCATAATAGGCGTCTTCGGGGATCAGCTTTTCGCCCAGGGGATCTTTTTCTATTCTGTATTTCTTATCCATAAGTTGTTATAGAGAGAAAACTATTCCTTGGAATCCGCTTTGCGTTCAATATAATACCTTTTTAGATGAAGTGATTGTAGCGCAAAAAGACAAGGAATGCAAAAATAAGGTTTTGCAATGATGAGAAACAGAACTTTTAGGGCCTTGCAGCATCGTAACTTCCGTCTTTTCTTTTTGGGACAGTTAACCTCTCTTATCGGCAGTTGGATGCAGTCTGTGGCCCAGGGATGGCTGGTCTTACAACTCAGTAACTCTGCCTTTGCCCTGGGGCTGGTGGGGACCTTCGGATATTTACCCACCATGCTCTTTTCCTTCTGGGGCGGAAGTGTGGCTGACCGTAAGAGTAAGCGCCGTATTGTGCTTACTACCCAGACAGTAGCTATGTGTATTGCCTTCAGTTTATCCTTCATGGTCATCTTTAACCTGATTAAGACCTGGCACGTGGCCTTATTGGCCTTCTTCATGGGTACGGTTACGGCCTTTGATCTCCCCGCCCGTCAATCCTTCCTCATAGAGTTAGTCGGCCGGGAGGACCTGACTAATGCCATCGGTCTAAATTCTTCTATATTCAATGCGGCCAGACTTATCGGCCCGGGCATCGCAGGCTTCGTCATCGCCTATTTCGGGGTTGAAATATGCTTTTTAATTAATGGCCTCAGTTTCCTGGCTGTAATCGTCAGCCTGTTACGTATGCGAAACTTACAACAGACAGCCATGCTAGGTTTTAAAAAGAAGGGTAGTATAAAAGATATGGCATATTACATCCACGGGCAGAAAGAAATACTCATGCTCCTTTTGCTGGTGGCCACCTTCAGTATTTTTGTCCTGCCTTATACGGTATTGTTACCTATATTCGCCCGTGACATCCTTAAGGTAGGTCCTAAGGGGCTGGGATTTCTCTTCTCCGCTATGGGCCTGGGTGCCTTAATTGGAGCGATCATGGTGGCTACTATAGCCGGGCAAAGAAACAAGTTGCTTTATCTCTGGACTAACGCCCTCCTATTTGGGGCGTTTATTTTGGGCTTTTCCCTGTGCAACCGATATTTTCTTGCATTGTTCCTGCTTTTTCTGGCGGGCATGACCATGGTGGGCTTTCTCACCACCGCTAACGCCTATGTTCAGCTTAATGTTCCGGATGACAGGAGAGGGCGGATTATGGGGCTTTACAGTATTGTATTTCTGGGAATGATGCCGTTGGGAAGCATGCTTTCGGGGAGTCTGTCACAATATATCGGGGTTCAACGGGCTGTATCTGCAGGCGCTATACTGGCAGAACTAATTACTTTCGGCCTTGGTCTTTATTTACTCTTGATTATGGGTAGCAGAAGACGATCGGACAACAAGTACTGAGCATCTGGCCCTGCGCACAAGCCGATCAGCTACGCTGCCAAAAAGCGTATAGACCAGGCCGGATTCACCATGGGCTCCAACCACGATGAGATCAACCCCCTCCTGATCCACAAAATTGGCCATTTCAACAGCCGGGTAACCGGAAAGGACTTTTGATTCGGCAGTGATTGACGGGGGAATGCGCGGGATATAGTCTTTTTGTAACCGGGCCTCGACATTACGGCTGAAATCAGAGAAATCGATTACCGGCATATAAGGTTCATAGGTAGCCATAGGGGCTATATTGATCACGTGCACAATATATAACCGGGCCTTGTATTTGCCCGCTAAGTTAATGGCGTGCTCAAAGGCCACATCTGCATTTTCAGAGAAGTCGGTCCCAAACAGTATCTTTTTGTAATCTTCCATGATCGCTTTCCCGGAGATATTATGAAGCTGGCCACGCAGGCATAATATCCATAATTTCAAAATTACGAAGCCCTCCCGGCGTCTTTACCTGAACTTCATCGCCTGGTTCTTTTCCAATAAGTGCCCGCCCGAGTGGGGCAATGACCGAGATCCGGCCATTGGAGGCATCCGATTCATGCGGACCAACCAATTGATATTTCACCGTTTCTCCCGATTCCAGGTCAGTTAAGGCCACGACGGTTCCAAAAACAACCCGATCACAATTCAGGTTATTACAATCAATAATCTCTGAGGTAGAAAGCTTATAATGCAGACCTCGTATCTTGCCCTCGACGAGAGATTGTCTTTCCTTGGCTGCTGCATATTCGGCATTTTCAGAGAGGTCTCCGTGGCCGCGTGCCTCCTCAATGGCCTTGACTACGGCCGGTCTTTCGATCTTCTCCAGTTTTTCTAACTCGCGACGCAGTTGCTCGTAACCTTCTTTGGTAATTGGTGTCCGATTCATGACTTCCTCACTTCCGGGAGATTTCCGTTGTGATACAGGCAAAAAGATTTAACATTTTTTGATGACCTCGTAAAAAGTCAAATTTACCGCCCACGTCGCCGAGAACGCCGAGATAACATATTGAACAGTTTAAAGTTTTTCTCTGCGGGCTCTGCGTACTCAGCGGTGAAAAGGCTTTTTTACGAATTCATTTTATTT